>Ga0247843_1000501_pt1 | contig 92465 bp, 97 predicted proteins | sample LaCruzMarch2017__FD_192420 | JGI IMG/M metagenome (GOLD analysis project Ga0247843, IMG submission 192420) | Freshwater microbial communities from meromictic Lake La Cruz, Castile-La Mancha, Spain - LaCruzMarch2017_8m | ecosystem: Environmental > Aquatic > Freshwater > Lake | place: Spain... | reverse complement strand
TTCCTCGATCGGCTACTTGACGCCGAGCGAGCTCGAGGCGATGGTCAAAAAGGATCCAACAACTGCCGGCCCGTTCGCTCTTACTTTGTAAGACTCACGGCCTCCAGCAAAACGCCCGCAGTTCAGGCAGCATTCCAGAGGCCTTTTCGTCAATTTTGACGCGAAGGTTAAGCGGATTGAGACATGCCGCGCCCATCATTCCTTAGGATGCCAGTTCGCAGGCACCTAACGGATGAATCTTTGGGTGCCTATCCGTTAAGACCCTAAGGGCCCCTGGCGGCGAAGAATGAAGTTCTCGTTAAGGTAGCGGAAGCGTGGGATCGAGATTCTTCTCCCGCAGCCAAGCGGGGTTGAAGACTTTCGACTGGTAGCGAAGGGCACTGTCGCAAAGCATCGTCACGATCTTAAGCCCGCTGCCGCGATGAGCAAGGGCTAGTTTGTAAGCGGCAAACACGTTCAGCGCGGCCGAAGTGCCCACAAGCAGTCCTTCTCCGTGCGCCAAGAAGTAGAGCATGGAAATCATTTCCTGGTCCGTCACGCGCACGGCCTCGTCGACCCGGGCCTCTTTGTAGTTCGCGGTGAGGCGCATGATACCGATACCCTCGGTCACCGAGCCTCCCTCCGCCTTGATCTCGCCCGTGCGAAAATGCTCAAACAGCCCAGAGCCCATGGGATCCACCAGCACCGAGCGCACTCGAGGGTTCTTCTCCTTGAGAAAACGCGAGATGCCCGCGAGGCTCCCGCCCGTACCGGTTGCTGCGCAGAAAACGTCGACACCGCCTCCGGTTTGCTTCCAGATTTCAGGTCCCGTGGTGTTGTAGTGCACTCGAAAGTTCGCCAGGTTCTCGAACTGGTTGCACCAGAACGAGCCGGGATCTTCCTCCGAAAGGCGGCGAGCAGTGTGATAAAAATGCGCCGGATTCGCAAAAGGGCACGGAGCCACCTTGATCACTTCGGCGCCGAGGGCTTCCAATGTGCCGTACTTTTCGAGAGCCTGGTTGTCGGGCATCACAATGCGACACTTGAAACCGAAAACCGACGCAAGCGTAGCGAGTCCGATGCCGGTGTTGCCCGCGGTGCCCTCGTAGACCACCGTGCCCTTGTGGATTCTCCCTTGAGCCACGGCTTCGCGGATGATGCCCAGGGCGGTGCGGTCCTTGACCGAGCCGCCGGGATTCAGGAATTCGGCCTTCCCGTAGATCTCACAGCCGGTGCGCTCGGATAGGTTCTTCAGGAATATCAGCGGCGTGTTGCCGATGCTGAGGTCAAGCGACTGAGGCTGCATGAGAATCAGCGAACTTCGACGAGGTCTTCGCAGAAGCGCTTGGCCGAGACCGCAGGGTTCCGGAGCGGAACACCGGGGTAGTAAGTCAGAAAGCTCGGGCGCTGCTGGCGGTCTAGGTACACGCGGAGTTCGCCGCGAGCCCCTGAGCGAGGGCCGGGGAAACCGCGCAGCACGCCTTCGTCTGCCTTGGCTTCGCCCGTGATGAGCGTGAGCGAGGGATGGTTGAGGTCGAAGTTAGCCTTTTTCGCAAACGAGATCTTCACGCGCACGTGACTCTGATCTCCTTGATTGCGAATGTCGGTGACTTCCATCACGCAGGCCTTGCCCTTTTCGTCGACGCCGCGGAAACGCGTGCCTTCCTGGAAAGCGATTTGCAAAAAGCCACTGGCTCGACCGGTAGAGGCCACGGCGCGTTCTTGCTCACGGGGCTGTTGGCTGGCGCACGAGGAAAACAAAACAAAGGCCACCCACAAGGGAACCTTCGCACTCAACCCGGAAATTCTGCTCATGGATTCCTTATCGGCACGACGGCGCGCTCCCTTAAGCCGGTCCCTTAAGCCGGTGCCTAAGGCCGGGCTATCCGGCGCTTTCTTCGGCGGTCTGGAAGAGTCGGGCCGCGGGCACGGAGAGCACGGGCCGCAGGAGCCAAGCTCCCAGCAGGCCTAGGCCCAGAGGCAAGCCCACCAACAAACTCAAGGTCACGAGCCAAGCGCCGACCCCCTCAAAGGGAATGTCAAAAACCATGCGGCAGAGCATCGCCGAGAAACCCAGGCTCGCTCCGGCCGCGATCACTCCAGCCGCGGCGCCCGAAATTCCGATCTCCAGTCCCAGAAGCGCAAGCGCGCGCCGATCGTCGAGTCCCAGACAGCGCCAAAGCGAAATCTCGCGCATTTTCGACGCGCGCCGAGCGAGCACGATGCCGAGGAAGACCAGGAGGGCGCTGCCCACGGCAAAAGACCCCACGGCATAAATCGCAACCGAGAGTTGACCGAGCAACGAGCGCAAACGGCGACTGAGGGATTCGCCGTCGAGCACGGTGATGTTGGGGAACTTCTCGGTCAAACGGCGTTGCCATTGAGGCACGTCCGCCGCGGGCACTTGCACAACGCCCACGTACTCGAAAGGCGCACCCTCGATGTCGTCCGGGTGAAAAACGAGGAAAAAGTTGGGGCGGAAATTAAACCAATCCGCTTTGCGCAGGCTCGACACCATCGCCGGCAACTTCACGCCGGCGATCTCCACCTCAAAGCGATCCTGCGGTTTCACGTCGAGCGCCGAGGCGAACCCTTCCTCGATCGACACGCGAACGGCCCCGTCGGCGGGCTTCGGTCCGAAGAGCTGGGTGGCTCCTCCAAGCAAGCGCTCGCCCACGGTGGGCGCGAGACGACGACTCACGAAATACTCGCGCGTAAAGCGCACGCGCTCAATATCCCCCTCTCCGCGCTCCCCGGGAGCTTCAAGGCTTTCCTCGCGCTCTGAGCCTTGCCCGCTCGAGAAATTCCATCCCCTCTGAGGAATCTTGAGTTCCTCGATGGGAACTCCCTTCACCGAGACGAGCCGCGCCTGGGTGACGGGCACGAAGTCGATGTTCTCCGCTTCCTTATCCAAAGCGGGACGGGTCTCGGGGGGAACGTTGAGCAGGAAAAGGTTCGGCACCCCGATGCGATGGGAGAGATCCATCTGGGATTCGAGCGCGCGACTCAGGAGATAAACCGTGCTCGGCAGAAAGGCCGCCAAGCCCATGGTCACCACCAGCACTTGGGTGGACGCTCCCTGGCGAGAAAATCCCAGAAAGGCGTGACGCAGTGGGAGGGGGCGACGTACCAGTCCCCCACGCCCAATCCACGCGAGACCGCGCGCGAGCACCGCCAGCAGCACCAACACCAGAGCGAATCCTATCAAAAAGACGCCTGCGAGCTTGGGATCTCGCCCCACGAGCGCGGCGAGCAACACGACCACCCCCACAAGCGCACCGGCATCGCCGGCACTCACGCGCAAATTCTGCGCGTCGGCATCGCGAAGAGCGGCGTTCACGGGGATGCGCAACACCTGACGCAACGGTACCAACACCGCAAGACCCACCATCAACAACGCCACGGCAAAGGATCGCAGCGCGGCCGTACCGTAGGAAGCCTCCGACAAAGTCACCCCGAGTTGAGCGGTGGCAAAGCGCGAGACGAAGGCCTCCACGCCCCACCCGCCCAAAAAACCCAGAACCCAACCCAAAAGAGCAATGCCAAAACCCTGAAGGCTGGCAGAAAACGCGAGCGCGCGCGTGGACAAACCCAGGCAGCGAAGCGTCAAGATCTGAGGCAACGTCACCAAGTAGCGGGCCCGAAAAATCATAAACAAGCCGGCGCCGCCGAGGAACACGGCGGTCAGTGCCACCAAGGAAAGAAAACCTGTGATTCGGTCGATCACCTGACCCGCTTGGCGATTGGCACGCTCAGGGCTGATGAGACGCCAATGCACGTCCGGAACACGCGCTCGGAAGGCCGCGCGAAACTCTGCGTACGGAAGGCTCGTTTTCAGAAGGAGCATCCGAAAAGCGCGCGACGTGGGGCCGATAAGCTCCGTTTGCGCGGCCGCCGCCTGATGCAAAATCACGCGGGGACCGAGCGCAAAGGCGCCTCCCACGGTTTGAGGTTCCTCGAGCACGAAACCTCGCACTTCAAAATCGTGTGCGCCGAGCTTAACCGCGTCGCCGATCTTGACTCCCCGAGCCTCGAAGATGGGGTCCAATAGAATTCCCGAGCGAGGGTCGCCCCGGAGCGATTCCGCGGTCACCTGGGGTTGGGTGCGGAAGTTTCCGTAAAAAGGATAGGCCCCCTCGATCGCCCGGGCCGACACCGTGAGCGCTTGGTCTGCGCCAAAGCGGATGGTGGCCACGAAGTCGGTTTGCTGTATCACGCCCTCTTTGGGAACCAGCGAGTGAACCGCAGAAAGCACGGACTCGTCGAAGTCGCGCCAAGCCTGAATCTGGTAGTCCGCCGCGAGCAGATTCCGCGAGTCGCGACGGATCGTGTTCTCGATGCGACCCGAGAAGATCTCGAGCGTGGCCAGCGCCGCGATGCCGAGTGCCACGCCCAAGCCCTGGAAGAGCCAAGTGCGGAACTTCAGCGAACGGTCGCGGCGAAGATAAAAGGCGGCAGCGCTCATCGGCTCAAACCAGATGGCCGTCGAGGAGTTTGATCTCTTGATCGCCGCGCGCAGCGACACCCGGGTCATGAGTGACCACCACGAAGGTGGTTTTGATCTCGCCCTGCAACTCGCGCATCAATTCCAACACCCGCTCGCCGTTTTTCGAATCCAGGTTTCCGGTGGGCTCGTCGGCCAAAACCACCGGAGGGTGCGCCACAAAGGCGCGCGCAATCGCCACGCGCTGCTGTTCGCCACCCGAGAGCATCGAAGGCAAGTGATCGTGACGACGATCGAGCCCTACGCGCGCAAGCATCGCGCGAGCGCGGCTTTCGGAATCCGACGCGCCAAGAATCTCAAGCGGTAACTGCACGTTCTCGAGAGCCGTCAACGTGGGGAGCAGGCGAAAGGACTGAAACACGAAACCGAGCTTGTGGGCTCGGAAGTGCGAGCGCTGTTCCTCGGATTGCTGGCCGAGATCAATGCCGGCCACCGTGATATGGCCCGCGCTCGGCACGTCGAGTCCCGCCAGCAGAGCCAAGAGCGTGGACTTGCCGCTGCCCGAGGGACCCGTCACGCTCGTCCAACTCCCGGCGGGAATCTCGAAGCTGAGCCCCTTAAGGACCGTGATAGTATCGCCTCCGGAAAGGAAACTTTTCATGAGACCGTCCGCCCGAATCATGTCCTGGGTTCTCCTCGCTCTCGGTGTCTTTGTCACGTCGCCGTCGCATGCCGCAAGGCGGCTTCGTGTGCTCGCCTTCGGCGACAGCCTCACGGCCGGCTATCGACTGCCCGCCTCCCAGGCCTGGCCCGCGAAACTCGGGGAGATTCTCAAATCCGAAGGACTCGACGTCGAAATCACGAACGCAGGCGTGAGCGGCGACACGAGCGCTGCGGCGCTACGCCGCGTGGAATGGAGCCTGAAGTTTGGCCCCTACGACTGGGCTTTGGTGGCCATCGGTGCCAACGACGGCTTGCGGCAGTTGCCGACCAAAGACATGGAAGCCCATCTGCGTCAGATAGTGGCGAAGTTTCGCAAAGCCGGAGTCAACGTGCTGCTCATCGGTCTGCGCCTGCCGACCAACATCGACGCCAAGTATCGCCGAGACTTTGAATCGGCCTACCCGCGGGTGGCCAAAGACCTCAAGCTGGAGTTCTACCCCTTCCTGCTGGAGGGCGTCGTATTGGACGATTTGTTGAATCTGGCGGATCGCATCCACCCCAACGCCAAGGGCCACGAGATCATCGCGCGCGCGATGGCCAAAAAAATATCGCCTTTGCTCGGAGGAAAATCCCTCCAAAAAAAGTAGCTAGCCGTTGTTACTGGAACCGGCGCCGCCGATCTTGGTGCCGGGGCGTTGGAGGATGCCGAGCATGTGGTTGAGCATCGGATAGGGATGGATCAACGACGAAGCGTAGGGAACCATCTGTTTGAGACCGTGCAAAATGATGGCCTCTTGAATGGGTTCGGGAGCCCGTGCAAGCGAAAGCAGAAACTCGCCCAACAGAGAATTCTTGCCATCCGGTTCACTCGTCCCCGCCATTTGCAGGCCCTCCTTCTTTGATCTAGCTTTATCGGCCATGAAGCATCTGAAATTGAGCCTTTCCGCTATTGCCTCGCTTACCCTCTGCGTCACTGGTGTTGCTGCGCCGGCTCAAGCCGCCGTCAAGGGCACCCTCAAAGTGGGCTTCGTGTTCCCGATGTCGGGCGGAACGGCCTCCTTCGGAGAAGAAACCATGAGCGGCGTGAAACTCGCCGTCGACGAAATCAACAAGGCCGGCGAGATCAAGATCGAATCCTTCCTTCAAGACGACAAGTCCGATCCCACGGACGCCGCGAACGCCGCCCAGAAACTCATCAACGTGGATAAGGTTCACGTCCTGGTGGGCTCGGTGGCCTCGTCCAACACCAATGCCGCCGCCCCCATCGCCCAAGCCGCCAAGATCCCGCTCATGACCCCCGCGTCCACCAATGTGAACGTCACCAAGGTCGGCGAATACATCTCGCGCATCTGCTTCATCGACGACTTCCAAGGCTCGGCGATGGCGAAGTTCGCTTTTGAGAACCTCAAGGCCAAGAAGGCCGCCATCGTGGTGGACTCTTCCTCGGACTACTCCAAGGGCCTCCAGGCTTCCTTTAAGGAAACCTTCCAGAAACTCGGCGGCGAAATCGTCGTAGAGGTTTCGTACCTGCAGAAGGATCAAGACTTCTCTTCGCAGCTCACCAAGATCCGCACGCGCAAGCCCGACGTCATTTGGGCCCCGGGTTATTACTCCGAAATCGGAAACATGATTCGCCAAGCCAAGACGATGGGCCTCAAAGCCGTCTTCCTGGGCGGCGACGGCTGGAGCGCTCCGGAACTCTACACTCTGGGCGGCGACGCGATCGTTGGCCACTATTTCTCCGATCACTTCTCGCACGAGGACACCGACCCCAAGGTGCAGGACTTCGTGAAGAAGTACCAACTCGCCTACAAAAAAGAAGCTCCCGGCATGGCCGCCCTTGGCTACGACGCGGTCTATGTACTGGCCGACGCCTTCAAGCGCGACGGATACAAAACCACCGGCCCGGAGCTGGCGAAAGCGATCAACGACACCAAAGGCTTCAAGGGCGTCACGGGAACCATCACCATCGACGCGCAACGCAATGCCACCAAACCACTCGTGATCCTGGAAACCCAGAAAACCCGCGCCACCTTCAAGCAACGCGTTTCGCCCTGACTCCCGGCGCGCGAGGTTTTGGTAATTCGTGACCATCGTATTCACTGAGGTCGTCCAGTACCTTATCAACGGCATCGCCCAGGGCGCGGTCTACGCGCTGATCGCCCTGGGATACACGATGGTCTACGGCATCCTGAAACTGATCAACTTCGCTCATGGCGAGTTTTACATGGCCGGAGCCTTCTTCGGAATCGTGGCTTTCTCGGTCTTGGGACTGCCTCCCGCTCTTGGCACGATCGCGGTGATGGTGGCCACCGGGCTTCTTGCGGTGTTGGTGGAACGACTGGCGTACCGCCCGCTGCGTCACTCCAACCGCATCGCTCCCCTGATCACCGCCATCGGCGTGTCCATCGTGTTGCTTGAAGCCGCGCGCCTGATCGCCGGCGCGCACCCGCGCCCCTTTCCCCAACTCTTCGAGAACACCGTTTATGAACTCGGCACCTGGATGCCCGCGCTCGACGGCGTGATCCTGCAAAAGACTCAGCTCGTGATTTTTTTCACCACTCTCGTGCTCATGGCTTTGCTTTGGTTCATCGTCAATCGCACCAAATGGGGTCGCGCCATGCGCGCCCTTTCGGTGGACTTCGACGCCAGTCAACTTATGGGCGTGCCCATCAACCGAGTGATCGCTTTCACGTTCTTCCTTGGCGCGGCCTTGGCCGGAGCCGCAGGCCTGCTCGTGGGGATGTATTACAACCAGGCTGAGCCCTACATGGGTCAGCTGGCCGGCCTCAAAGCCTTTACGGCCGCCGTGCTGGGCGGCATCGGGGTGATCCCCGGAGCCGTTCTGGGCGCGCTCTTTTTGGGCGTGGCCGAAGCCTTGGTCGTGGGCTACGGCGAAAGTTCCTATCGTGACGCCATCGCTTTCGCGATTCTCATCGCCGTCCTCATGACTCGCCCCTGGGGACTGCTCGGCAAACCGGAACGGGTGAAAGTATGACGGGTTATCTATCGCTCGTTTTTGAGTTAGCCCCACTGTTTTTGATCAACGTCATTTTGGCCGCCTCGCTCAACGTGATCAACGGATTCTGTGGGCTGTTCTCGCTAGGACACGCCGGATTCTTTGCCGTAGGGGCCTATGCCGCTGCCGGGTTTACGGTGCTTGTGGCACCGGAGTTTACGGCGCAGTCGCCGCTGATCGCCCTCACGCTCGCCTGCTTCATCGGCATGGCCGCGTCCGCACTTGCGGGGCTTCTCGTGGGCATTCCTTGTTTGCGACTCACGGGCGACTACCTGGCCGTGGCTACCGTGGGCTTCGGCGAGATCATCCGCATCGTACTGCTCAACACCGAAGCCGTCGGCGCTTCACGTGGGTTGCCCGGCATTCCCGACATCGTGCCGCTTTGGTTTACCGCTCTCGCCACCATCCTCACGCTCTGGAGCCTAAACAACTTGATCCGATCGAGCTTTGGTCGCTCGATTTTAGCGGTGCGCGAAGACGAGATCGCCGCTCGCTCCATGCGCGTGAACGTGCGCTTCTACAAAACTCTCGCGTTCGTGGTGGGCTCAATGTTTGCCGGACTCGCCGGCGCGCTGTTCGCTCACGACCGGCAGTTCATCGCGCCTAACAGTTTTGGCTTTATGGTGAGCGTACAAGCGTTGCTCATGATCGTCGTGGGCGGTCTCGGGTCGCAAGCTGGCGCCGTGATCGGCGCCGTGATCGTGACCGCGATACCCGAGTTGCTTCGCCTGCACCCGGCCCTGGCCGAGATCCGCATGCTGATCTTTGGCCTTATCATGATCATGATCATGCTATGGAAGCCCGATGGCCTGATCGGCGTTTTGCGAAGTCTGTTGCGAAAACCCCTCAAGCCGGAGCGCGCGCATGGCTGAAGCCTTGTCGCCTCAGGGGCAGGAGTGCCTGCTCAAGGTGGAGAAACTCACGATCCGCTTTGGCGGTCTCGTGGCCGTCAACGAAGTCGACTTCGAGATTCGCAAAGGCGAGCTGCTCGGACTGATCGGCCCCAATGGAGCAGGCAAGACCACCTGCTTTAACTTGCTCACCGGGGTTTACGCCCCGACCTCCGGCAAAATCCTTGTCGATGGGCGCGAGATTCAGGGCTTGGCTCCGCACAAAGTCGCCGCTCTCGGACTCGCCCGCACCTTCCAGAACATCCGCCTTTTCAAGGAGCTTACCGTCCTCGAGAACGTGCTCGTCTCCTTCCACTTCGACCGTGGCTATAACTTCGTTTCCGCGCTTCTTCGCTTGCCCTCTTTCCACCGAGGCGAGAAGCGCTTGCGCGAGCAGGCCATGAACCTTCTTCGATCGCTCGACTTGGAACAGAAAGCCCACGTGCCCGCGAAGAGTCTCCCCTATGGCGAGCAACGTAAGGTGGAAATCGCACGGGCACTCGCCACCAATCCTAAGTTGTTGCTTCTGGACGAGCCTGCCGCAGGTATGAACCCGGTGGAAACCGCGCGCCTCTGCGAACTCATCCAGAACATCCGCGCGCAGTTCCAGGTGACGGTACTGCTGATCGAGCACGACATGAGTCTGGTCATGAAAATCTGCGAGCGCATCGTGGTGCTCGACTACGGCAACCTCATCGCCGAAGGTAAACCGTCCGAGATTCGCACCAATCCCAAGGTCATCGAGGCTTACCTCGGAGGCACCATCAACGTGACCGAGCCCGAGGCCCCCCATGCTTAAGATCGAGAATCTTTCGGTCTGCTACGGCGCCATTCGCGCCTTGCACGACGTGTCTCTGGAAGTGAACGAAGGAGAGATCGTGACGCTCCTGGGCGCCAATGGCGCCGGCAAGACGACGACCTTGCGTGCCGTTTCGGGACTCGTCCCCTCGACCGGGGGAAAGATTTCCTGGAAGGGAAAGCCGCTCTCCGAACAAGCCTCGGCCGCGCACGAAATCGTGCGCTTGGGCATCGCGCATTCCCCCGAGGGCCGCCGCATTTTCGGCAACCTGACGGTGGAGGAAAATCTCCAGATGGGTGCCTTCATTCGCCCCACCCGTACGGCAGAAAACAAAAAAGCCTTGGCCGACGATTACGACCACGTGTTCGAGCTCTTCCCTCGCCTTAAGGAGCGCTGCCCGCAGCTTGCCGGCACCCTGAGCGGCGGCGAACAGCAGATGCTTGCCATCGCGCGCGCGCTCATGCAGCGTCCGCAACTCCTGATGCTCGACGAACCCTCGCTAGGAATTGCGCCCGTGCTCGTGGAATCCATCTTCCGCGCCCTCGTGAAGATCAACAAGGAAGGCATGACGATCCTGCTCGTGGAGCAGAACGCCGCGGCCGCTTTGTCGATCGCGCACCGGGCTTACGTGCTCGAGACGGGCCGCACCACGCTCTCGGGCCCCGCGCGCGAGATCGCTGCAAACCCGAAAGTCAAAGAAGCCTACCTCGGCTCTGCCCACTGATCGGGCACGAGGCGCTATTCGTTATTGCCGGACGTGAGCTGATGAACCGCACGGATGGCGGGTTCGGGGTCGTAGCCGTTTTCGATGATCTTGATCGAGGTGTTTAAGCCTTCGCTGAACTCCGCCCGTTCACTAATTTACTGGTCGGCCGGTCCCCAACCTCGTTAAGCTTCCGTGAATCCCGCCATAAAAGGTGTCGAAAACCCCGGAGGCGGGCTAAAAGCTGCCCTATGCGCATCGTCGGAGGCCAATGGAGCGGACGTCCTTTGTCCGCCCCCAAAACCGAGGCCACCCGGCCCACCACCGACGCCAACCGCGAAACGATCTTCAACGTGCTCCTTCATGGCTACGGCTTCGAGCCTCGCCACGCGCTGGACCTTTTTGCAGGCTCGGGCGCCCTGGGCCTCGAGGCCCTCTCGGCCGGGGCCCAAACGGTGGTTTTCGTGGAATCGGAGCGAGCGGCTGTGCAAGCCATCGAGAAAAACGCCACCAGCCTCGGCGCGCCCACCACGGCGTGGCGCATCGTCCGCAATGAGCGCATCCACGAATGGGGCGCGCAGCTCAAAAAGTGCGGCGAATCCTTCGTGCCCTTCGACCTCGTGTTTTGTGACCCGCCCTATGAGGAGCGTTTCCCGGAACGCACCTTTCGCGCGCTGGAGAAGACCCCCGAAATCTTCGCGCCCGGCGCCCTCCTCTGCGTGGAAATCTCCACACGCGAAGCGGCACCCGAGCTGCCGGCAGGCTGGAAGGCACTGGAACAGCGATCCCGAGGCACCACGCAGCTGCTTTTCTACCGTCGGGGTGAGTGATAGCCTCAATCCCGAATGAGGAGACAGGCCACCTACGCCGGAACTTTCGATCCGCTGACGCACGGCCACCTGGACGTCATTCGGCGCGTGCAACCCCTTTTCGACAAGCTCCATTTGGTGGTGGCCGTGAACTCGGCCAAGAAAACGCTCTTCACGGCCGCGGAGCGCGTCGAACTCATTCGCCTGTCCGTCGAATCGGTCCTCCCAAAGGGGAGCTTTGAAGTGAGCTCCTACGAGGGCCTCGTTGTGGAGTATTGCCGCGCGAACCAAGTGCATGTCCTCATCCGGGGCCTGCGAGCCGTGAGCGACTTCGAGAAGGAATTCCAGATGGCCGCCATGAATCGCCGCCTCGACTCCCGCATCGAAACACTTCATGTGATGACCGACGAACGCCACTTTTTCTTGAGCAGCTCGCTCGTCAAAGAGATCGCACACCACCATGGCCCCCTTGAGGAACTCGTGCCCGCGCCCGTAGCTGCAGCCCTGCACCGGAAGGGCTTCTGATGATCCGCGCCAAGGTCTCCGGAAGCCAGACCCTGGCCCTTCTCGATCGAGTTCGCTCGCTCAAAGCGTCGGGCAAAGACATCGTGTCGTTTGCCGCGGGCGAAGCCGACTTCCCCACGCCCACCCCCGTCGTGGAAGAAGCGATCCGGCAAATGAAAGCCGGCAACACCCGCTACGTTTCGACGTGGGGCTCCGAGCGCCTCCGGGCCGCCATTGCCAAGGATTACAAAGAACGTCTCGGCGTTTCCTGGATCGGCCCGGACAACGTGCTGCCCGCCTTTGGCGCCAAGCAGGCCATTTACCTCACGCTGGCCGCGCTGCTCGAGCCCGGCGACGAAGTTCTGATTCCGCGGCCCTACTGGGTGTCGTATCCGGGCATCGTGAAGGCCTCCAACGGTCGCCCCGTGGAAGTGGCCACCCAGGAAGCGAATGACTTTTTTCCGACGGTCACGGAACTCGAGGCGGCCGCCACCGAACGCACCAAGGCCCTGATCTTCTCTTCGCCCAGCAACCCGCTCGGCACGATGATCACTCGCGAAGCCCTCCAAGACATCGTCGACTGGGGCCGTAACCGCGGGGTGGTGCTGATCTTCGACGAAATCTACGAGCGCCTGGTGCTCGATCTTAAGCGCGAACACGTTTGCCCGCTCTCGCTCGGCCGCGAGGCCGAACTCGACGGAGTCGTGTGCGTGAACGCCAGCTCCAAAAGCCTGGCCATGACCGGCTGGCGCCTAGGCTACGTCGTGTCGACCCGCACCAACATCGATGCGCTTCGCCCGCTGCAAGGCCAAATGATCACCTGCTTGCCGGGCTTTGTGCAGGAGGCGGGAGCCGCCGGTCTCGAGCAAGTAGACCAACTCCTTCCGCCGATTATCGAGAACTACCGCCGCCGGCTCAAGATCATCACCGACGGATTGGAACGGATGCCTGAACTGCGTTTCGTGCGGCCTGCAGGCGCGTTCTACGTGGCCGTCGACGTGCAAGCGATCATGACGAAGAAGAAGTTCCGCAGCGACGTGGATTTTGCCGAGCGTCTGCTTCAGCAAGAACTCTTGGCCGTGCTTCCGGGAACGTCGATGGGTATGCCGGGCTGGATCCGCTTGTCGTTTGCCACCAGCGACGACGAGATTCGCAAGGGGCTGCAGCGCCTAGCCAAATTCATCGCTTGAAAAAGCGGAGAGAGAGAAGGCGACCCGCGAAAACCCTGAAGCGAGTCGCCTTCTCTCTCTCCGTTTTTCAATCAGAGTTTAGTATCTCGTAGACGAAGGGTACGGCGCGCTCATGTCCACGGTTCATCAAAAAGAGCACGCTCAGGCCGATGAAGATGAGACCGAGCACGAACACAAAAAAACCGCGCATTTTGCTGCGGCTCATGGCCCGCTTGGAGTTGGCAAGCAGCACGATCCCGAGCGGAATACCCCAAAACGGGAAAGTGCGTACGAGTCCGTAGAGAATTCCCACTCGCGCCGGGTGCTTAACCCTGGGCGAGGAGTTTTTTGAATTCGGCGGTCAGTGCGGGCACCACGGCAAAGAGATCTCCCACCACGCCGTAGTCGGCACGCTGGAAGATCGGAGCTTCAGGGTCCGTATTGATGGCCACGATCACTTTAGAGGTTTTCATACCCGCCAAGTGCTGAATCGCTCCGCTAATTCCGCAGGCGATGTAGAGGTTTGGGTTCACGGTCTTGCCAGTTTGACCCACCTGCATGGTGTGCGGGGCCAGACCGGAGTCCACGGCCGCGCGCGAGGCGCCCACCGCGGCGCCGATCACGTCGGCGAGTTCGCGAAGAATTTTGAAATTCTCGGCGGTCTTCATGGCGCGACCGCCGCTCACGATACGCTCGGCTTCGCCGAGGTCCACTTTGCCGCCGGCACCGCCGACCACCGAAGTGGTTTTGGCTTTGGCGTCGGTCTTGGGAGCCAGGGACTCAATCGCTGCGGCCGCACCGCCACCGGCACCGACGCCGAGCACGTTCGGGCGCACCGAAATGATGGCGGGCGGAGCCTTGAACTTCGCCCATGCGAAGTATTTGCCAGCGAGCATCGGGCGCTTGGCGCGAACATCCGCGCCCTTCACTTCCAGGGCCGTGCAATCCACGGCGAGGCCGGCATCCAAACGCGCGGCCAACGTAGGGAAAAGATCTTTGACGAGAGACGACGCCGCGCCCGCCAAAATCGTGTAGCCGCCGGCCTTGAAGGCGTCGGCGAGGGTGCCCGCGAAGGCTTCCGCTTGGTAGTACTGGAAAGACTCGTGCTTGCAGGCGAAGAGCTTTTTTGCGCCTTGCGCGCCCACGGCCGCAGCGGCCGCATCGGGCACCTGCGCACCGAAGATCACGGCATGCACCTCGCAACCTTGGCTGGAGAGCGAGTGAATCACTTCGAGGCTGGCCTTTTTGACTTGGCCATCTTTGAGCTCAGTGACGACGAGGGCTTTCGACATGGGCACTCCTTATCCGCGCACGGCGCGGAACGAATCAGATGACTTTGGACTCGTTACGCAGAGCCTGGACAAGTTGGGCGGCCATTTCCTCAGGCGTGCCCGTAAATTTCTTGCCGGCTTTGCGTTCCGGCGGCAGCTCCCAACCCGAAAACTCGAGTTTGGCATTGGCAGCCGAGAGACCCAGAGAAGCCAGCGGCACCACATCGAGCTTTTTTTGTTTGGCTTTCATGATTCCGGGAAGCGAAGCGTAGCGAGGAGTGTTGAGCCCCTTGGTTGCGGCCACGAGGGCGGGCAGGGGGAACTCCACGACTTCTTCGGCCCCACCCTCGATCTGGCGATTGGCCTTAGCGGACTTGTTGTCGGCCGCGAGTTCGAGCTTGGTCGCCACCGTCACGCGGGGGATTCCCAGGAACTCCGCCACCATCTGCGGTACGGCAAAGGCGTCGTCATCGATGGCCTGTTTGCCGGCAAGAATCAGATCGAAGGGGCCCTTTTGCTTGAGCGCCTCGGCAAGACTCTTGGCCACCACAAAGCTGTCGAGTTTTTTGTAGTCGTCTTCCGACGTTTGCACGTGAATACCGGTGTCGCAGCCCATGGCGAGCGCCGTGCGCATGGCCTCGGCCACGCGATCGGGCCCGAGACTCACGACAACGGCCTCGCCCTTTACTTTGTCGCGAAGCTTAATGGCTTCTTCGACGGCAAACTCGTCGTAAGGATTGAGAATGAACTTCACCCCACCCAGCTCCAAGCCGCTCGTGCCAAGATTGGCTTTGGTTTCGGTGTCGGGAACTTGTTTAACGAGAACCGCAATCTTCATAGGGTCATCTTAGGGCCTGAGCCCCGAGATTCAACTTGTCTTCGTGTCACGTCTTCGACACAAATGCGTCGCGTTATCCCCCCACAGAACGATGCTCGTCGGACTTACAGTTCCCCGGCGAAAACACCGATAACGAGCTCAGGGGAAGGGATTGTCCCTATTCCCGGAGGAACAGGAGAGCCATGCTCGCGACTCGTCTCGGGGACCTCTTGGTCCGCGAAAAAGTCATCACGTCGAAGCAGCTCGAGGATTGCCTCGCTTTGCATCGCAAGAGCGGGCAACGGCTTGTGGACGTGCTCGTCTCGCAGAACGTCACGGACGAGCAAAGCCTTATTTCCTTCCTTTCCAAGCAATACAGACTGACGATCGTGGATCTTTCCTCGGTTCAGATCGAGCCCGAAGTGCTTCGCATTTTACCGCCGCAACTGTGCATCAAACAGGGGATCATCGCCATCGGCCGCCGCGGCGACACGCTCGTGATCGCCGTGTCGGACCCCACGAATATCCAGTCCCTCGACGAAATCCGTTTCCACACGCGCCACCGCGTGGAGCAGGTGCTCGCCCTCCCGTCGGTGCTGCGCTCGCTGATCGAACAGAACTTCGGCATGGACATGTCGAAGCTCGCGCAGTCCATGGACGCTAGTGCGACCGAGGTCGTCGAAAGCGGCGAAGATGCCATCAGCGCGGACGGCGACGGACTCTCGGCCGACGACGCGCCGATCGTGCAATTCGTAGCGGCCGTGCTGGTCGATGCCATCCGCAAGAAATCCTCCGACATTCACATCGAACCCTACGAGAACGACTTCCGCGTGCGCTTGCGCATCGACGGCGATCTCGTGGACGCCATTCGCCCGCCTCCCAACGTCAAGAACGCCCTCGTCGCCCGCATCAAGGTGATGGCCAAGATGCGTCTGGACGAAAAGCGCCTGCCCCAAGACGGTCGCGTGCGGCTGAAACTGCCCGAGGGCAAGGTGGTCGACTTCCGAGTCAACACGCTTCCCACCGTACACGGCGAGAAAGTCGTGCTCCGTATCCTGGACCGTTCCTCGGCCGTGGTTTCCATGGACAAGCTCGGCTTTGAACCCGACGAGCTGCAGAAGTTCCAAACCGCGGTCCGCAAGCCCTGGGGCATCTGCCTCGTGACGGGACCCACGGGTTCCGGCAAAACGACCACTCTTTACGCCGCCATCAACGGGCTCAACTCGGTCGACGTCAACATTTCCACCATCGAAGATCCCGTGGAATACAACTTCACCGGCATCAACCAGGTGCAAGTTAAGGAACAAATCGGTCTCACCTTTGCCGAAGCTCTGCGCGCTCTCTTGCGCCAGGATCCGGACATCGTGCTGCTCGGCGAAATTCGAGACGGCGAGACCGCCGAAGTCGCCTTCAAGGCCGCCCTGACCGGCCACATGGTGCTCTCGACCTTGCACACCAACGACGCGCCCAGTGCCGTGATGCGTTTAAAAGACATCGGCCTCGATCCCTTCCTGATCAACTCCGCTCTGCAGGTGATTGTCGCGCAGCGCCTGCTCCGGAGAATCTGCAGTCAATGCAAGGAAGAAGACACGCGTTTTTCGCCCGAACAGCTGCAGAAGCTCGGCTTCCCGGCCTCGGTGCTGACAAAGTTCAAACCCATGCGTGGCAAAGGCTGCTCGAACTGCCGCAACACCGGATACTCGGGTCGGGTCGCCGTGCACGAAGTCATGATGATCACCGAAAAACTCCGCGAGAAAGTCGGCGCCGGCGCTGGCACCGACGACCTCCGCAAGGCGGCCGTGGCCGAGGGCATGCGCACCCTCAAGGTAAACTCGATGCGAAAAGTCATGGCCGGTCTCGTGAGCCTCGACGAACTCCAGGCCGTGGATTGAGACAGAGATGAAGTACGAACTCGGCACGCTGCTCAAAACGATGGTCGAACAGGGCGCGTCCGACCTGCACCTGTCGGTCGGGTCGCCCCCCGCCTATCGTATCAACGGTCAAATCGTACGCGCCAAGACACCGCCTATGGCACCGGAAGACACCAAGGCGATTTGCTACGCTCTCGTCACCGACAGTCAGAAAAAGCAGTTCGAAGTCGAACACGAACTTGATTTCGCCTTCGGCTTCAAGGGACTCGCCCGCTTGCGCGCGAACTTCTTCGTGCAACGGGGATCGGTGGCGGCGGTCTTCCGCCGAATCGAAAGCGAAGTTCGACCGCTCGATCAACTGGGCCTGAGTCGGCACGTACAAGGACTCGTGGATCGCCCGAGCGGCCTAGTACTCATCACGGGCGCCACCGGATCCGGCAAGTCCACTACCCTTGCCGCCATGATCGACAAGATCAATCGGACGAGCCGATATCATATCGTCACGATCGAAGACCCGATCGAGTACACGCATTCCCACAAGATGAGTCTCGTGAATCAACGAGAAATCGGAACGGACTGCAAATCCTTCGCGGGTGCCCTGCGAGCCGTGCTGCGCGAAGACCCCGACGTCATCATGGTGGGCGAAATGCGCGATCGCGAGACCGCCGAGGCGGCGTTGAAGGCTGCCGAAACGGGACACCTGGTGTTCTCCACATTGCATACCAACGGCGCCATCGCCACGATCAACCGCATCTTGCAGCTGTTTCCTCTCGATTCGCAGGAATACGTGCGCTCCCTTTTGGCCTTCACCTTGGAGGGAATCGTTACGCAGGCCCTGGTGCAACGCGCCGACAAGCGGGGCCGCATTCTCGTTTATGAGTATCTCACGAACACGCCCGCCATCCGCACGCTGATTCGCGAGAACAAGCTGCACCAAGCGTACGGGCAAATGCAGCTCGCGCAAGAAACCCACGGAATGGTCACGCTCAATCAAGGTCTTGCGCAACACGTAGCCGCCGGCACGATCACCTCGGCGGAAGCGCTTTCGCACAGCCCGGATCCCGACGAACTCGCTCGAATGTTCGATAAGCTCGGAGGACGTCGCTGATGAAGTTCCGTTACTCCGGCTACGATCGAACGGCGCGCAAGATTGAGGGTGAGCTGGAGGCCACCAACGAGGCGGAGGCTCGCCAGAAGTTGCGCGCCCAAGCCATACGTCCTATTCGGCTCGTGGGATCCGGCGGCGGCGCTCGGGGCAAGTCTCAGCCTATTTCTTTTTCGTTTGGCGCGAGCGCGACGCCTACGCTCCTGCAGTTTACGGCCTTCATTCGCCAACTCGCGACGATGCAAGAGGCGGGCATTCCGATTGTCCAGGCTCTCGGCGTGCTCGGCGAGCAATCCGAGAATCAAGGCTTCGGCCGTGTCATTCTGGGCGTCGCAAAAGACATCCAGGAGGGTCAGGGCCTCACCGATGCCCTGCGCAAGCATCCCAAGATTTTCGATCGCGTGTTCCTGAACCTCGTGGCCGCGGGTGAAGTTTCCGGATCCCTGGACAAGGTTCTGCAACGTCTTGCGACCTATTACGAAAAAGCCGCCTCGCTCCAACGCAAAGTCAAAGCGGCGATGGCGTATCCGGCCTTCGTGTTCGTGCTCGTGATTGGCATCGTGTTCTTCATGATGTCGTTCGTCGTTCCCACGTTCCAGAACATGTTCTCCCAAAACAAGTCCGAGCTCCCCGCCATGACGAAGATGCTGATTCAAGCCTCTGACTTCGTGAAAGGCTACTGGTACCTGATCCTGGGCGGGTTCGCAGGCGCCATCGTGGGCATCGTGATGCTTGCCAAGAACACCGAGTTCCGACGCGGCTTTGACCCGTATCTTCTCAGGGTGCCTCTCTTTGGACCTCTCATTATGAAAATCGGCATCGCGCGCTTCTCGCGCACCTTCGGAACCATGATTCAGTCCGGCGTGCCGATTCTCGAAGCCTTAGAGATCACCTCTCGCGTTGCGGGCAACTACGCCATCGAAAACGCCATCAACAAAACTCGCCAATCCATCACCGAAGGTAACTCCATCGCGGAGCCACTCGAGCGCGCCCGGGTGTTCCCCAAGATGGCCGTGAGCATGATCGCTATCGGCGAACAGACCGGCGCCCTGGACCAAATGTTGACGAAGGTGGCGGAGTTCTACGAGGACGAAGTCGATGCCGCCGTGAGCGCCATCACCTCCGTGATGGAACCGCTCATGATCGTGGTGGTCGGCATCATCGTGCTGGTCGTGTTGGTGCCCATGTATCTTCCGCTCTTCAAAATTGGCGACGCCATCGGTGGCGGGTGAGCCGGATGGCTCCCAAGAACGGACTCTCGACGGTACGTGCGGGCGGACCGGTGCGCGACCTAAGCAAGGTCTCGCTGGCTCGGGCCGCCGGGTACGTCCTCCTGATCATCCTGATGAGTTTGTTCTCCCACTCCGTCGTCTTTGAGGGGTCCAGCACTTCGATCGAGGACATTCTTTTTCTTCTCACGATCGTGACTCTTGGCCAGGCCTTGGTGAGCTTGCGTCCTAGCCCCTCGGCCCTCTTCGCATTGTTTCTTGCGGATTTGTCCGTAACCATGGACATCGTTCGGAGTTCGGGGTCGAGCTCTTCGCCGTTTCTCGTGCTCTTTCCGATTCTCACCCTCGCGGCTTCGCTCGTGTTTCCGCTGAAGCTGCTGATAGCCTACGTCGCCGCGAGCCTCATATTTATGGTGTTCTCGGTGGGCTTCGGTCTCGCGATCATCGGCAACGCTCTGGCCATCGTGGCCACGGGCTTTGCGGGGTCGTACCTCGTCAAAGCCCTCGATCTCTCGGGCCGCGCTCTCCGTGTGTCCGAGGGCGCCCGTCGCCGTCTCGAGAATCTTCAGAAGGCTATTCTTGCCAATATTCCGAGCGGGCTGATGTCGGTGGATTCCGACGGTCACGTGATTCAGGTCAATGCCGTGGGTCAAAAGATTCTGGGCCTCTCGGAGTCCGCTATTTTGGGCCAGCGCCTGAGAAGCCTCATTCCCGAGATCGACGCCCAGGTTACGCGGCTCAACACCCTGGTGCCGGTGCAAGGCAACCTCGATCCCATCGCTAGCGACGATCGCCCCACCGTGCGCTTCCGTCGCAACAACGGCGACGAGCTTCAACTGGGGTACTCGGTAGCGCGCTTGTCCGATCCGGACGATCGCAGCGTCCTCGGTTCGCTGGTGGTCTTCCAAGACCTCACGCAGATCCTGAAAATGGAAGAAAACCTTCGCATGTCGGAGAAACTCGCGGCCGTCGGCAAACTTGCCGCCGGCATCGCCCACGAAATCCGCAACCCCCTGGCGGGGATCTCCGGCAGTGCGCAGCTTCTGGCCACGTTGTCCGATCTCGAAGACGAAGATCAACGCCTGCTGAACATCATCCAAAAGGAATCCGCTCGGCTCGATAGCCTCATTACGGATTTCCTGGACTACGTACGCCCAGCAAAGTTGAAGCTCGAGCCCATTTTGATTCAAGGCGTGGCCGAAAGCGTTTTGGAGGGGCTCAAGGTCAACACGAAGTGGCAAAAACTCGGTTGCGCGGCCGACCTCATCAATCGCTTGCCGCCCGACACGCGCGTTCAGGGGGATGCCAACAAGATCACCCAGATTCTCATCAACCTGCTGCTCAATTCCGGCCAAGCGGGCGCCAAGCGGGTGCAAGTGCTCATCGAGCGAAGTCCCGAGGGTCGCGTGGCGCTGCGCGTGAAGGACAATGGCGGGGGAATCAGCCCGAATAACCTGAAACGCCTGTTCGAGCCCTTCTTCACCACCAAGGACGCCGGAACCGGCTTAGGGCTGGCAACCTCTTATCGCCTGGTGGAGGCCATGGAAGCCCGCATGCACGTAACCTCGCCCCTGCCCGATTTCGCGGCTCAGGGCGGCACGGAGTTCACGATCGAGTTTCGAGCGGCTTAGCTCTGATAACGTTTATCAATGACCCGGATCTCTTAGCCAACTTCACCCTTACCGATCCTCGCGAAGACCTTGGGATCGAGCTCGAGAATCTCGAGAAGTCTGCTCGCGGCTCCGCTCAATGACTTCTGTCCCTGCTCCCACGATCTCACGGCTCCTGGGCTTACACCCAAGACACGGGCGAAGTGCACTTGGCTGAGTCCGAGGCTCGCCCTCGCCTTGACGACTTCACGGGGTTTGAAGGTCCGAGGCTCGGGGGGAAGTTCCACGACCTGTGATTTGAGATCCTCTCTCTCTCCAAGCTCAAAGGACAACGCTTCATTGAGGCCCTCGATGAGTTTCTGTCCGACTGACGAAGTTTTTCTCTTAGTCCTCGATTTCATGATTCGGCCTCTCTCCCGCCTTGATGGCATTCACTAAATGTCGAATAACTTTCTTCTCATCCGGGGTGATGTCGGCAACGCTGCCTTTGTCGTAGAGACTCAAAAGATACGTATGTCCCCTAGCCGGAAGATCCAGATACAGCACCCTGCAGCCGCCTCGCTTGCCTTTCCCGCGAGAGGGGTCCCCCACTCGCAGCTTTCTCACCCCGGCCGTCCCCACAATGAGATCGCCCCGGTCCGGGCATTCCAAAATCAAAGCCTGGATCATTTCCAGCAATGCTGCACCGCCGTAACGCGCCAACTCCCGTGAGAATCCGCTCGTTTCAATGAAGACCCTACGCAAACTACCTCCAGGTAGTATATACTACTTAGTAATATATAGAAAGACGTTAAGGATGCCGCTCGCAATGGCGGACCGGAAGTGCTGCCCATGCAAAAAGCCGGCCCAAATATCCTGTTTTTGACGGTGCCCGGCATGTCGCGCCCCGCAACCTGCCTTAGAATCGAGAAACTATGAGTTCAAAAGCCATCGAAAGATTGTCCGGCAAACCGCGTATCCTGGTGGTCGACGACGAACCCAGTATCCGTGAATTCCTGCAGATCATGCTCAAGCGGGAAAAAATGCACGTCGAGACCGCCATCAACGGTCGCGAAGCCTTCGAGAAACTCCAAGACGAAGATTTCGATCTCATTATCTCCGACATCCAGATGCCGGAAATGTCGGGCTTGGAGTTGCTCGCCCAAGTGCGCGAAAAAGATCCCTCGGCCTTGGTGCTGATGGTGACCGCCTTTGGCTCGACTGAGTCCGCCGTCGAGGCCATGAAGCTCGGTGCCTTTGACTATTTGACCAAGCCCTTCAAGATCGACGACGTCAAAGTCCGCATCTACAAGGCGCTCGAGAACCGCGTGCTGGTCCAAGACAACCAACGCATGCGCAAAGAGCTGGGCTCACGCTACAGCTACTCCAACATCATCGGCAGCGCGCCTCCCATGATGAAGGTCTTTGACCTCATCAAGCGCGTGGGGCCCACCACCTCGAACGTGCTCGTGATGGGCGACAGCGGTACCGGCAAAGAACTCGTGGCCAAAGCCATCCACTTCAACAGCCCCCTCAGCGAAGGCCCCTTCGTGCCCGTCAACTGCGGCGCCATCCCCGAGAACCTGATGGAATCGGAGTTCTTCGGCCACAAGAAGGGGTCGTTTACCGGCGCCATCGCCGACAAGCGCGGCTACTTTGAAGCCGCCAACGGCGGCACGCTCTTCCTGGACGAAATCGGCGAAATGCCGCTCAATCTGCAGGCTTCACTCCTGCGTGTACTCGCGGAAGGCACCTTCTATCCGGTGGGCTCAACGGAGCCGGTTGAGTGCAAAGTGCGTATCATCGCGGCCACCAACCGCGACCTCGAGCAGGAAGTCGCCGCGAAGAAGTTCCGCGAAGATCTCTACTTCCGCTTGAACGTGATCATGATCAAGGTGCCTGCCCTGCGCGAGCGCCGCGAAGACATCCCGATGCTCGTGGACTTTTTCGTGGAGCGTTTTGCCCAGCAGTTCGGCAAGAGCACGCAAACCGTGGCGTCGTCCACCCTCGACCTGCTCAAAGCCTACAACTGGCCCGGCAACGTGCGTGAGCTCGAAAACGTGGTCGAGCGCATGATTGCTCTCGAGAGCGGCGACGCCTTGCTGCCCGAAGGCTTGCCCGAGCACATTCGCGAGCCGCTCAAGCCGCGCTTCGAGACACTCGGCAAGGAACTCGCCTGGAACGCCGCCGGCGTCAAACTCGACGACGTGCTCGCCAGTGTGGAGCGGGAATTTATCCTGAAAGCCTTGGAGCAAACCAAGGGCTCCAAGCGCGACGCGGCCCGGGCACTGACAATCACGATGCGCTCGCTCCGTTACCGCCTAGAGAAATTCGGCCTCGACGCCGGCGACGACGACGCGGACGCGTGACCTGAGTAAAAGGGACTTGAGTCCCTTTTACTCGGATCAGGTCTCCAGTGCCGCCAACCAGTTCGCAGCCGTTTCCACCCGACACTTACCGGATTGCCGAGTACGCACGGGCTTACGCACCAGCTGGAACGCCGCGCTCGTCGAGAGTCTTTCAGAGAAGTACCGTAAGTGCGGGGAAAGCATGTCTTCCGAAAGCTTCGCCTCCACGAGCCACTCGAGCTTACCGTCGCGCACGGTCGCGAAATCGACCTCCCTTTTTTCCCGATCCCGCACGTAATGGAGCGCGACGCGCTCCCCTTGTGTGTCCTCGAGCCAATGGGCGCGCGCGAGCAGGTGGCAAGCCACGAGATTCTCGAATCGCGCCCCACCGTCGTCGGTCACGCGACCCACGTCGTAAAAGTACACTTTGGGCTCGCGCAACAGTCCGCGCGCCAGGTTCCTGGAATAAGGGGTCACGACGAAAACCACGAACATGCGCTCCAGCACGTCAATCCAGCGCTTGATCGTGGGCGGCGAGGTTTCCAGGTCCCGCGCCAAGGAAGAGTAGGAGATAGGTGCGCCCACGCGCTCCGAAAGGAGCTGAACGAGGACCTCCAGCCCCTTGAGATTGCGCACCTGCTCGAGATCCAGGAGGTCCTCGCGCAGGATACGATCCAAGTGGGACTTGCGCCAACGGCGGGCCCAACCCGCTTCGCCGCGTAGGAACGGCTCCGGAAATCCACCCGTGGCAAGCTGGGTCGTGAGCGCTGCTTCCGAGTCGCCCCCCACTTCGCGAAGCGTCAAGGGATGTAGTCGAAATAGGAAATGACGGCCCGCCAGCGAATCGCCGGTTCGCCGGAATACATCGAGCCTGGAGGACCCGGTCACGAGCAGGCGAGGCCGTACGCCCTCGGCGTCGTAGATCCCCTTGAGCCAACCCTTCCAATTCTTCCGCTTGTGAAGCTCGTCCAGAACGACCAAGTCCGACTGGCGATCCCATTCTTGCCGCGCAAGAAGGCGGCGATCCGCTTCGACGTCGTAGTTCAAATAGGTCACGTGGGGATACCCGAGGTTACGGGATAAGAAGGTCTTGCCCACCTGCCGGGGGCCGCTGAGGAGAACGATCTTGCTGTCGAGGTCGCGGCGAATCGGAGTGGACAAGGTGCGTTCCATACCTCCCATTCTAAACGCGTACTTTTAAAAAGTCATGACTTTTTAAAAGTACGCGTTTGTACATGAGGGCGCTGCCCGTCGGCACGATCTTCGGAAGGCCCTGTTTCGGACCGTTTCCGTTATCATGGGATCATGGCTTCTGCGCGCGCGCTTGGATCCGCTGCCTTCGTGCTCTGGGCGTCGGCATGTGGCTGGCGCCTGTGGCGCGAAACCCGCGAGGGCGTGGCCTCGACCGTGGCTTCGCGCCTCGCTTTGGGCGGTCGCTGGGATCCCCGCGATCGAACCACTCTCGATCGCCTCGTTCGGCAACGGGAGTCGGATTCCTTCAAAGCCCGCCTCCGTTCGGGGACGCGCCAAGAGATCGGTTGGCCAGGCCTTGGCCAGGCACAAGCCTCGTGGGCGTGGCTGGAACTTTTGCAGGGACTACACGTGGAATCCAGCTATGAGGGCGACTTCAGCTGGATGTTCTCCAAACTCGATACGGTGCTGGAGAAGGCCAACCCCACGGAAGTGGATTCGCTCGCGTCCCTGGCTCCGTTCTACTTCGTGATCGGCAAAGATCCCCTGGGTGCCACGATCGTGATGAACGAACTCGTGCGCCGGGGGGCCGAAAAATGGCGCCCCTGGTTTTGGAGCGCCTACCACGCCAACGAGAACCTCGGCCAATTGCGCCTGGCCGGCGACCTGATGCAACACTCGGCTCGCTTGCCCGGCTCTCCGGACTACGCCGCCGCGCTCGCCCTGCGCCTCTCGCACTCGGATCAGTTTCTGCGCGACGAAGAAAGACGGCAGCTCATCGAATCGCAGACCGACCCCGCGTTGCTCGACAAAATCAAACGAGCCCGCCCCGAATGGTTCGGCGGAAAAAAGAAATTTTGAGAGCGGCATGAGCAGAAAACTTTTCCTCGGTGCGGCCGCACTTGTCGCCTTGTTCTTCTACGCTCCCGCGTTCTGGCACCTCACCTACACTCCGGGAGGTGATTGGGAGTACTTCAATGCCCTCAGCATGGTGTCCCGCTCAGGGCCCTTGGTGCGAGTAGAACTGACCAATCACAATCCCTGGGCCTGCGGCGGCATGGATGTCTTCTCAAATCCACAGGGTAGGCTGTTTTCTCCCATGTACCTGTTGGATCTCGCCTTTTCTCCGTACCTGGCCAATCTCCTCTCGCTCGTCTTATATTCGTTCCTGGGTCTTGTCGGCACCTGGGGGCTTCTCCGGCGACTCGGACACTCGACGATCGCGTCCGCCTTAGGTGCTTATGCTTTCGTTGGCGGATCATGGTTCGGACTGCACTTCACGGCCGGCCACGTAACCTTTGGTAGTTTGCAGCTGCTCCCGGGACTCGTACTACTCGCCCTCGACTTTGATTCCCGCCGAGGTTTGATTAGGCTTGCAGTTGCTTACTCCGTCATTTTTCTCGACGGCGGCATATACACTCTCGTGTTCGGTTTTTATGCCACTGTGACGGCTGTGTTTTTGCGGCTAGGAGGCCTGAGTTTTCAGCGCGTAAGAGATTTCTTGAATCGCGAAATCCTCTGGATCATGGCTTGTGTCGCCGTCGCCATCCTCATTATTTCAGTCAAGCTCGTGCCTATGCTACTGTTGAAAGAACACTTCCAGCAGCAACTTCAGACCAATTCCATTTATGCCTGGCGTGACTGGATGTGGATATTCCTCAGTCCCTGGCAAAAAAATGAGCCCTCCTTGCCCGTCTCGCTTGTACAATGGCAAACCCATGAATACGGATCCTACTGGGGCTTGGTTCTACCCGCTCTTGCCCTTGGTGCGGCATGGCGAATCAAGTTCTATCGTCGTCTTGGGCTTGCTGTCGTCCTATGGCTTTGGACGGCCCTAGCATGGGGGGGAATCGTTAATCCATGGACACTCCACGAGTTCGGACCCTTCTCCGATGTTCACGTCCAAAGCCGGACTTTGATTCTTGCCAATCTCTTTCTCGTTCTGATGGCTGTAGCCGGATTTGATCGCCTTAAAGCGCATAAGCATCGACTCGCAATCGGCGCAACGCTGATTCTCCTCGTCGAGTTTGGATGGACTCGCGTATATCCGCTCCATGCAGCCTTGAACGGTCCAGAAGCGGTTTCGGTCCCTTCCGAGCGACTTGTCACTTCTACAACCGTGCGTGACTCGGTTGCGTACGGATGGGATGCTGCCCATTACGCGGCCGGTGATCTAGGCTCTCGTGGCTGCTACGAGCCCTTCTTCACCTCCCGAGAAACGTCTAGGGTCGGCATGCCTAACTATCGTGGTACCGTGTACTGGGAGAGGGGCGCGTTTGATCGCAAGCCCCCGCACCTCATCGCCTACACTCCCGGAAGAATCTCGGTGGAATTTAGCGACGCAACTCCAGGGGAACGTTTGGTGATTAACACGAACTGGCTCAAGGGGTGGAAGGCTCAGGGCACCGAAGTCCGAGCAGAAACGGATTCCTCGGGGCTCGTTAAGGTACGCCTCCACGCCGCCCGTGGCCGATTCGTCCTGGACTACGCACCGCCCTATCGACCTTGGATCTTTTTCGCGCTGTCTCTAGGAATACTCGGGGCCGCGGGTCTCTACGGGGCCGCCGGAAATCCGCGCAGGCCCTCGAGAAGTCCGCAACTTTCCAATCGAGAGCGCAAAGAGAGTCGTCGCTGAGTCCAGCTTGCGACGTGCAAAGCCAAAGCCTCGTTATCTAAGCGAACAGTGGCAAACTTATGTCTGAGAAGATTCCGCGCAGCTGCGCCGTCGCCCTCCAGACAAAGCAGCACCCACTGTCGAACATGCGCTTCGGGTGTCGTCAAAGTCACGGCCGGAAACTTGGGCAACGTGGTCCCGCCCGTTGCCTCGATCTCGTCGTTCTGTTGTGCGAGGTCCAAGATTCCTCGAATCTTAGGCTGTACTTTTCCAAGCGAAGCGGAGATGTATTTTTGGACTCGCCCCCGTTGCTCCAAATCCAGGTCTCCGTCCAAGCGTTGATGGAGCCACTCAGTCAAACAAAGGTGTCCATTTCGCCAACCGTCTCCAGGCACCGGGATCTCGTTGCAAAGGTTCCAAACCTGATCCCGCAAGCGTTGCAAAAGAGCCGTTTCCGCCGGCTGCAGCCGACCCCAGCGCTGCTCGTTCGACAATGCGTCTCGGAGCAGGCGTGCAGACGAAGGATTGTCGGGTGAGAACGCGTAGGCCTTTAAGAAAGGTCCCGATGAAGTGCTCCAGTGTTGCGCTTCTTGAGTCGTTGCCGCCAGCGGTATCAACAGCAGAGAAAAACGCCAAGGTCCGCACACCTTCCGAACTCTGGCCTGCACCGCCGGCACCAGAAACCACACGAGCACAAACAAAGGCAGTTCAAAATACCGTACCGAGTAGAAGTTTCTGTGTGGAAAGCCCAGAGCGCTGATCGGAAGATAGGCCGCCACAAAGACCCAGCACGCGACCAAGCCACCCGAATGACCCCGGCGGTAGGCGCGCAAGGCCCAGATCAGAATCGCAAGGCTGAACGCCAGCGCCCCAACACCCACCGGGAAGTAACCCGCGTTGAAAAGGTACCATGCGCCGGAGTTCTCAACGTCCACCGTGTGAGCACCGAGGTAAAAGACTCCTGAGATGTGACGGCCGAATGCCGTCACCGCGCTACGAATCCGGTACTCAAGGTCGTAAAAAAAACGCATGTCACTGACAGAGGAGTAGAACCACGACTGTACGAAAGAAAAGACAGCCCCACTCAGCGCCCCCAATGCGACCGTCCATGCGACAAACGGGCGCACCGGTACCCGCCGGGCCGGATCTCGAAAGCGATCACAGACAAGGAATCCAATAAGCGCAAAAGGAATCAAACCGGCGCTGGCCTTTGTCAGGAGGCTGGCAAGAAAAAGGCCCAGGGCGAGAACAGCTGTTCCTTTTCTCCCGGAGCGAAAGAAGCTCAGGGACGCCCACGCCGCGAGCGAGACCAGAGCAATCGCCATGACATCCTTGCGGGCCGAGGGCCACATCACTAGCTCGGAATGCATCGGCAGCAAGGCCCAGAAGCTCGCCCACAATCCTGCGTCCGCGGGCGAAATGCCGTCTATACGCCATGCCCCGGCAAGCCCTACGGCAGCTACGACTAACCAAAAGATGTTGGAAAGACGAAACACGTACGCATCGACCCCGGAGACGTCCGCGCCGAAGAGGTGCACGTCCACCCAATAGCTGAGATCCCGGAGCGGGTAGAAATCAATGTGAGCGCCGGGAGTTGAGTACGCATACAAGGCAGGGAATAAGTTAGCCGTGCGGATCTGAGGCACGGCAATGAGGGAGTAGTCGTCGACCACGAGGAAGCCCTCGTGGAGCCCTGTCGCGTATGGCGCCAACAGGAGAGCAAGGAGGCCCAGCCCAAGCAAGACCGGGAAACGTGCAGACAAGATAAGCACCCAAAATCGGCGCATTAAAGTGCCGGTACCCCCACCAAAGAGGGCACCGGCTCAAGAAGAAACCCCGAAAGTTAGAAGCCTTTGCTATCGTTGGTAAGAATCTTTGATTCCGTCATGGTCCAAACGTCATTACCCTTCGCAATGGAGCCGACGGCTCTAGCCACAAACGTGTTTTGAGTCGTTGTGGCATTACCCGAAACCGTCAGTGCAGTGCCCACGGTATTGTCATACTGAATAATAGGTGTCCCACTGACAGCGGCTCCCGTAACCGCAGCAACTATACCCGCGGAGGCAAACCCAACCGCGTAGTTTCGCTTACTGCCCGCCATGCACGCCTTGGCCGGGACGCCGGCCGAGCTGGCACACCCATCGGGAATATGACCAATGTAGTCCAAGTATCCGTGATAGGTGTTGTACTCAGCCTGGAAGGACTTCTCGGCGGTGTACAAGCCGGCGAGCTCCACCTTGGCGGCGGACTGCTTCGCTTTGGCGGTGAACGACGTCAAGTTCGGCGCAACGAGCGCGATCAAGATGCCGATGATGCCCACGACGACCATGAGTTCGACGAGCGTGAAACCCGCCTGAGTATTTTTCTTCATATGTTTGTCCCCCCAATAGCTTTCCGGAAATCGGAAACTCAGAACATTCTACCGAATGCCTTATTGAGGGAGGTGCACGAAGCGCGCCAAATCGTTGACTACGGCTTCGCCACGGCGGTGCCTCGATTCAGCTCTTTAGCCGGGACAAATCGTCTATCGTTTTCTCTCAGAAGCGAGAAATTCGGGCTTCTCCCAACCAAGACGGCGCAAAATGCCGACACTCGACACTTCCGTCTGGGCAAGCGTGGGTTATGGTTAAGGAAAATGGAAGACTCCGTGAATAATTCGGGAACTCTTCTGCGAGTGGAGAAGCTTTCCAAAGCCTTCGCCGCCCCCGTGCTCAGCGACCTGAGTTTCTCGATCCGTCCCGGTGAATCGGTGGCTCTGGTGGGCGCCAACGGCGCCGGCAAATCCACCCTTATCAAAATTCTCCTGGGCCTGGTCTCGCCCGACTCCGGCACCGGCCGACTCTTCGGCTACGACTTCGACGATCCGCGCGCCCGCGCGCGCGTGGGATATCTTCCGGAAATTCCCGGCTACTGGGGCGAAGTGAGCGCCGTCGAGTTCTTAGGCCTCATGGCCAAACTGCGGGAACTCACGAAGTCGCGGTTGGAAGACCGCGCTCCCCGCTTGCTCGAAGCCCTGGGCCTCAGTAAGCGCGGGCATCGCCCCATGGCGGGCTACAGCAAAGGCATGCTCCAACGCGCGGGCATCGCGCAAACGCTCCTGCACGATCCCGACTTTCTGATCCTCGACGAGCCCATGAGCGGCCTCGATCCGCGCGCCCAAGAAAAGCTCCGCCAAATTCTTTTGCAACTGCGCAAACAAGGCAAGACGCTGCTCATCTCCTCGCACGCGCTGGACGACATTCGCTTGCTCACCGATCGCACCCTCGTGCTCGAGCGATCGAAACTGGTGCTCGATGCCCCCACCGAAAGCGCCTTGGCGCAACTCGCCGATCGCTACCGCAGCTCGGAGCCCTGGGACGAAGACCCCTTAGGGGAATGGACCCTCGATCGCCGTGACAGCCCGAGGGACGGCAATTAGTCGAGCTTACTCAGCCAAACGAGGAAGCGCTCGACCGGCCACACGTTCACCCGCCCAACCTTGCGAGAAATAGGATCCCGCGAAAGGTAAAAGATCCGCGTTTGTCCGGGCAAATCCCCCGCTAGCGCGTCCAAGGCTGCGACCTCGCCCGCATCCGCCTTAGCGGTGGATTTCAGCTCTACCGCCAGATGTTCGTGCCCGCGCGACAAGATAAGGTCGATCTCGGCTCCGTGTTTGGTACGCAAGAAAGAAGGGCGGAAGTCCAAGGCCCCATAGGCATTCAGGCGCAGGATCTCGTTGACGAAAAAGACCTCGAACATATCGCCGAAAGCGCCGGTTCCGGGCAAGAGTTCCTGGCGCAGGAAGCCCGACAGGTAGCGCTGCACTCCCGGGTCGAAATAGTAAAACTTAGGTTGCTGAAGTTGGCTCTTGCGCACGGAGCCGTGGAACGGAAAGAGCAAAGTGCCCAAAAGCGTGTCTTCGAGAATCGTGAAGTAGGACCGCGCTGTCTTCCAATCGGCTCCCACCTCGCGTGCGAATTTCTCGAAGTTGACGAGACGACCGGAGGACTGAGCAGCGACTTCGAGAAAGTTGCGGAAGGGGTCGAGTCTTCGGACGACCTGCTCTTCCAGAATTTCCTCGCGTAGGTAAGTCGACACGTAAGCCCTGAGAAAGGCCTCTTTCTCCTTAACACTTCCGAGCGAGTGACATTCCGGCAGCGTGCCATACTGAAGCGCCTGGGTGAGATCGAATCCTTTCCCGATCTCGAGCGACGTCAAGGGAAAGAAGGGCAGCACGTCGGCCCGGCCGGCCAAGAGGTTACCGGCGCCGCGCTTTAACTTGCGCGCCGAGGACCCCGTCAATACGAAGCGCGTTTTACGCACCCATTTCTGGACGATATCCAGAATCTTCGGGGCCTTCTGCACCTCGTCGATCACAACCGTTTCGGGCAAGGCCCCTGCGGATTCTAGGTCGGCCAGTTCCTGATCCAGAAATTCCGGATTTCGGCGGTAACGATTTTCGGTTTCCGCCTCCAGGAGATCGATCCAGTGCCCTGCCTTGCCGCGAAAGCGCTCGCGCAGCCAGGTCGTCTTGCCCGTGCCGCGTGCTCCAAACAGGAAGAAACTTCTCGTTTTCGGGGCCTCCAGGATTCTCTTGACCATACTCCGTAATTGTCCGCGAAATACGGAGTGAAGTCAAAAATGGAGTCCGGGATGGTACCCGTCGTTGTGTTTTCGTGGAAAAATGGCTCCATCGTGAAAGCTACCACGGACAAATTCCTCGGCGAGCTCCGCGCTATTGCCCAAATCCGCATGCGGCTGCTTGCACGCCAAAAACTCGGATGGCTTTCGGCCGTGACCGGCGCGGGTGCCGTGCTGGCCGCGTGGATCCTGGCCGACGTCTCTTATCTCGACCCTCTGAAGATCTTTTGGGACTTCGCGCTCGGCGCCTCTTTTGTGTTGGCCTCCACTCTGGCACTTCTCGTTTCCACGCAGCTCCTCTCCGACGAGCGCAACCGCCGCACGCTTCACCTGGTGCTGAGTGCCGGCGTGAGTCGCGCGGGCTGGCTTGCGGGCAACGCTCTCGGCCTGTGGACGGTGCTCGCCGGCATGGTGTCCCTCTGGTGGGTGCTGGCTTCGATCGTCTCCAAGCTGGCTTTCGGCGGCTGGGCTCCGCTCGGGTCTTCCGTGGCATTCCAAGCTCAGTTCGCCCTGGGCCTCGAAATCATGCTTCTCGTTCCCCTAGGGATCTTCCTCAGCCTCTTCCTGCGACCCTTTCTCGCCTTGATCGCGGGCTTCGTGATCTGGCTCTTTTGCCACGGACTGCAGGACGTGGAGCGCATTCTGCTCGATCCCAATTTAGGCCGCTTTGTGGAAGGGGGATTCACCGCCCGCGCCCTTTGGGTGGCCAAACTCCTTCCGCCCCTGAACTGGTTCGATCTCAGGAGTTTCGTCGGCTACGAAACCACCCTCCCCTCCCTCTTGCTGCCGAAGCTTGCCGGTGTGGCGATCATTTGGGCCCTTCTCCTGGGCCTGGCCGGCGCTTCGCGCTTTTCCCGAATGGATCTCTGAATGTTGGATGTTTGGGTCGGCCTACCGCTTTTCCTGGTTTTGGGCGCGATCTTCGGTTCGCTCAACACGGTCTTTTGCTACCGCATCCCGCGCGACATCCCGCTGGGGCTCTTTCAGAAAACCCGCAGCGAATGCCCTCACTGCGGAAAGGTGATTCCCTGGAAGTGGAATCTTCCGCTACTCTCATACCTGCAGCTCCGCGGTAAGTGCGGCTTTTGCGGCGGCGAAATCCCCGCCCGCTACTTCTGGATCGAGCTCTCCACCTGTCTCCTCTTCGGCGCCACGTGGATCCTTCATGGCTACGCGCAAAACCTTCCCGTCTCCGAGTTTGCTCGCTGGCTGGAACTCGCGAAGAACCTGTGGTTCTCGCTCTCGCTCGTAGCGGTGATTTTTATCGACGCCGAATTCCGCATTATTCCCGACCGCTTCTCCATCGGAAACACCGTCGTCGCCCTCGCCGCCGCCGTCCTGTGGGGAAGCCCCCATTGGATCGACGCCGCTTTCGGTGCCGCTTTCGGCTTCGGCATCTTCTTCCTGATGTCCTGGGGCTACGAAAAATGGAAAGGCGAAGAAGGCCTGGGCTTCGGCGACGTAAAGATGATGGCGTGGCTCGGCGCCTGGACGGGCTTTGCGTCCGTGCCCTTTATCATTCTCGTGGCCTCGATTACCGGCCTCGGAGCGGGCCTGCTGGCCATGCGCAAATCCAACGAGGGTCTCAAAACGGCGATCCCTTTCGGCCCCTTCCTTGCCGCCGCCGGATACGCCGCCTGGGCCCTGCACGCCCTGAATCTTTGGTGAGTTTCGGCCGTGCAAATCTAAAGTAGTACTTTGGATTTTCATGCAAATCTAAAGTAGCATAGAGGAAATGCTTTACCCGCGCGGCCTCGATCTTCCGCCTAAACCCCGCAAAACCTTCTTCCTATGGGGACCGCGTCAGACCGGAAAAAGCTCGCTCCTTCGCACCCGTTATCCCGAAGCGCTGCGCATCGATCTGCTCAAGTCCAACGAGATGACTGCCTACGCCTCTTCCCCTTCCCTGCTGCGCGAAAGGTTGCTGCAGCGATTTCCCCGGCGAGCCGATCGCTTCGTGCTGATCGACGAAATTCAAAAGGTGCCGGCCCTGCTCAACGAAGTCCATCACCTCATCGAAGAAGAGGGCTTCGTTTTTGGCCTCTGCGGATCGAGCGCCCGGCAGCTGAGGAAAGGGCACGCCAATCTCCTGGGTGGACGTGCCCTCCGCCACGAACTCTTTGGCCTAACCAGCGCCGAACTCGGTGACGACTTCTCCCTCGATCGCATCCTCAACAATGGATATCTCCCCAATCACTACGCGATGGACGTACACGGCAAAGAATGGAAACTTGCTCTCAAGGCCTATCACGCGGACTATCTCAAAGAGGAAGTCCTGGCCGAGGGCTTGCTCCGCAAGTTGCCCCCGTTTTCGACTTTTCTCGAGTCCGTTGCACTCTCAGACGGTGAAACCATCTCTTTCGAAAGCTTCGCGCGCGATTGCGGCGTGTCCGCGGTCTCGGTAAAAACTTACTTCGAGATCCTCTCCGACACCCTGATCGGTCGTTTCCTCCCAGCCTATCGCGGCCGGCCCAAGCGCCGCGTGGTGAAGAGTCCTAAATTTTACCTTTTCGACGTGGGGCTTACCAATCACCTCGCCAAACGCGGACTCCTACAGCCCCGATCCGAGCTCTACGGCAAAGCCTTCGAGAACTGGGTTTTCCACGAGCTGAGTGCCTCGCTGTCGTACTCGGTTTCGGACAACGAACTTTCGTACTGGAAACTCGCCTCCCAGGCCGAGGTGGATTTCATCGTGGGCCGCATGAAAACCGCTATCGAAGCCAAAGCTAAATCGCGCGTCACCGACGACGACCTCCGGGGCCTGCGTGAACTGAAGAAGGATTACCCGACGGTTGGACGGCGCATCGTGGTGAGCTTGGAAACCGAGTCTCGTCGTAGCGCGGACGGCATCGAGATCCTCAGCCTCCAAGACTTTCGCAAGGAAATCGCCCGCCACGCCTTTTCCGGGTGAAACATCGCTCTTGACGCCCCCTCGCTTTTTGTGCGCCGACTGTTAGACTTACCCTGTGAAATTGTTTGGGAATTTACTGGGCGGAGGCTCCTCGCTCGTCGGCGTCGACGTGGGCGCGAGCGCGATCAAGCTGCTCAAGGGGCGCCTGCAGCGCAATCAGTTTCACGTGGAGGCTTGCGTCGTGGTGCCGCTTCCGCCCGGATCCATTGATGAGCGCGGCATCACCAACGGCGACGCCGTGGCCTCGGCATTGCGCTCCGCCTTTGACGGCGCCTCGCTTCGCTCTCCCTCGGTCGCTGCGGCCCTGCATGGTGCCGGCGTTCTGACCAAACGCATTTCGCTCTCGAAACAACTGCCTAAAAAAGAAATTCCCAATCAAGTGCGCTGGGAAGCCGAGCAAGTTTTCCCCGTGGACGTGGCCTCGATCCTGGTGGAGCACCTCATTCTCGGTGAGCGCGCCAACGTCCCGGATGGCCCGCCGGGAACTCCCGGTTGGGACATTCTTCTGGTGGGCGTTCGCACCGAGGTCGCGGCCGGTCTGCGAGATCTTTTCGCGAACGCGGGGGCCGATCCCAAAGTGATGGACCTCGACGCCTTCGTGGTGGGCGACCTGCTCGATGCAGTGCTCGCGCCCAATCCCGCCGAGGCCGTGGCCCTCGTGGATATCGGCGCAACGGCCACGCGAATCTCGGTGCGCCACAAGGGCAACATCACCTTCGTGCGTGAGTTCTACATGGGTGGCAATGCCTTTACCGAAGCCATCGCCAGCACTCTTGGCCTGAGCTTCGAAGATGCCGAAGCCCTCAAGATCGGCGCCGGCGGCATTCCCACCGAAGCCCAGGAGGCCTTGCGCACGGCCATCAGCGGGTGGAAAACCGAACTCCAACAGAGCGAAGATATTTTCGTCATGCAGGAAGCCGATGTTTTCATCGCCCGCTGGGTGCTCTTCGGCGGCGGCGTCTCCACGCCAGGGCTCCTCGAATCGCTCAACGACGACCGCTTTGGCGGCAAAGCCGCACCGCTTGCGGCCGATCAGATTTTTGTCTCCAAAAATAAAGCCCTGGATCCCGCCTGGCTTGCCGGGTGGTCGCCCCGCTTGCTCACCGCCGCAGGCCTTTGCGGAAGGAAGGGCTGATGCCGGGAATCAATCTCGTCACTCAACTGCGCAATCCCCAAGCCACCACAGCGGGCGGGGGTTTCGAGTCGGGAATGGAATCCGATTCCCCGCCCAGTCTGGTCGAGCGCCTTCGCTCGCTCTCGGGATCCGGTGCCTCGGATTGGGAGCGCGCCGACACCATCCGCTTGGTACTCGCACTGGTGGGCATCGCGGGCTTCTTCGGCATTCGCTATTTCGCCGACGATTACAAAGCACGCCAGGAGGCCGAGCTCCAAGCGCAGGTTGCCGAACTCGACCAGCAGATCGCCAGCGAGAAAAGAAAACTCGAGGGGCTCAAAAGCTTCCGCGCCGAAGCCGAAGCCTACGACAAGCAAATGGCCGAGCTCCAACGCAAGATCGAACTCGTGGAGTCCGCCAGCAAGGGCCGCAATCTCGTGATTCGGATGGTGGACTTCGTGGTCACCGAGATGCCGCCCACGATCTGGCTCGGCCGGCTGACCGTGGAAACAGCCACAAAAAACGAAATCGACATCACGGGCAGCGCCCTCAATCTTCAGATCGTCAGCGAGTACGTGAAACGCCTCGAGGGCGCCGTGTTCTTCCCCAAGTGGCAGCTCAAGGAAACCGTGGCCGAAGCCGGCAACAGCGGAACGAACGCGGCCGGCGGCAGGGCCGTGCCCATGCCCGACACGAAGAAATTCCAGGTGAGCGCTAAGGTCGTGCCGCTATGAACCTGATCAAATCGCTCCTGGCGATCCCCTTCCTCTTTTTGATCCTCCTCGCACTCGGGGGAGGGCTCGCCTACCGCGACTACACGACTTGGGTGGAGGAAGTTCGCCAGCCGATGGTGGATTCGATCGCGGCCAAGGGCAACGAAGTCAAAAGCCTCAGGGCCGAGGTGGTTCGCGCACAGGAGTTCGACAAGCGTCGGCAGGAAAAGCTCATCCAACTGCAAGAGCTTGCCCGCAAACTCGAATCCACCGCAAACGCGATGCCCCGCTCCGCCAACGTTCCTGATCTCCTCAAATCACTGGCCGACGTGGCCGACAAGGCCGGCATCGAGTTCTCGAGTTTCCGCCCCCAGATCGAGCGCCGCATGGAATTCCTCGTGATCACGCCCATCGACGTGCAGCTCAAGGGTAACTACGTGCAGATCATGAGCTTCCTCGACGCTTCGGCGAACCTGACGCGCGTGGTGGCCTGCGAAAAACTCTCGCTCGACGGATCGACGGCCCCTCGCGGCGGCGTCAACATTTTGACGGCCCAAATGACACTCGTGACTTACCACCTCGAAGAGGAACTCAAGACGGGCATCGACACGTCCCGTGTTCCGCCCGCATCCAATGGGGTACCGCCCCCAAAGAAGGGAGGTTGAAGGTGTTCGCTCGCCGCCTTGTTTCTTCCGTCGCTTCTTTCCTCGTTCTGGCGATCTGCGCGAACGCGCAGGCGAGCGACGGCTACAGCTTCAACCCGCTCGCCGTGAAGCGCGATCCCTTCGTGGCGCCCACCGTCGACAAGCGCAAACTCGTGGGCGAACTCAACCGCTACGACGTGAACGAAATGACCCTGGTGGCGATCATGAGTGGCTTGGGCCCTGCCCAGGCCATGATCGTGCTCCCCAACGGCAACACTCACATCGTGCAGGTGGGCGACGCCATCGGCCGCCGCAACGGGAAAGTCGCCAAAATCACGGCCAACGAGGTCATCATCCGCGAAAGTTTCCGCGACTATCAGGACCGCGAAAAAACCAGCCAGACGAGCCTCGTGCTGGCTGAGTAGCCCGAATCGCGCCCGACGTGCATTTCCCGCTTAACGCCTTATAATAATTCGTAGGGGGACTACCGTATGACGCGCACACGCTGGCGTTTTGTTTTCGCTGCGCTTCTCGCGGGCGCGCCGATTTATTTGCAGGAAAGCCGCGCCCAAGATCTCAAGGACGAACTCGACGCGCTCGAGGAGCCGCCCGAAGACGACCTCTCCGGGCTCGAAGGCACCGCAACCAATCCTCCCAACGCCGCCGCGAACGCAGCCCCCAAGGCAGATCCGCTCGAGGACCTGCCGGTGGACGGCGCAGAGAAGGCCGCACCTCAGTCTGCCGACCTGGACAAGCTCCCCGCCCCCGGCGAAGACGAAGCTCCTCCCGAGCCGGACGCGGTGGCCGATCAGTCCGAGCCCGTGGGTCTCGAAGAAGAAGCCAGCGCCGTCTCCGACGCTCAGTCCACAGATCCCAACGCCACAGACGCTCTCACCGGCAGCATTCCCTCGGAGCCCGCCGGGAAAATCACCTCACTCAACTTCAAGCAGATGGCCGACCGCGTACGCCTGGTGCTCAGCGGCGACCGCGCCATGGACTGGACGCGCGAGTTGCGCTCGAAGCGCCGCCAGATTGTGGTCGAACTCAAGAACATGAACATCGCGCGCGAAATTCTCAAGCGTGCCCTCGACACCGGCGAATTCGACGGACCCGTGGCCCTCGTTCAGGCCTTCGAATCGAAAACCGCGAACGTCCCCACGGTCAAAGTACTCTTCCAGTTGCGCCAGTTCGTGGATCCCACGGTGGCCCGTAGCGGCAACGATCTCTACGTGGATTTTCCCATCGTCACCGATGGCAATCTCTTCCGGTCCAAATCCAAACACCAGCCTACGGTGCCGAAAACTTTCCTTTCGGCCACCGGCCGTCTGAGTTTCACCGGCAACCGCATCAGCCTGAACGTGAAGGAAGCCGAGCTCTCCGACGTGCTCAATCTGCTTTCGCGGGCGTCCGGAAAAGATTTCATCCTGGGGGGCGGCACCAGCGGCGCTAAGGTGACTCTCAACGTGCGCAACACGCCGTGGGATCAAGTCCTTGCCATCGTGCTTCTCAACGCCAAGCTCGGTTACCAAGAAATCGGAAACACCTACCGCATCCTCCCTATCTCCGATCTCAAAACCGAACTCGACGACGCCGCAAGGACCGCCCAGCAAGCAGAAGATCTCACGCCTGTGGAAACGCGCCTCTTCCCCGTGAGCTACGCCAAAGCCACGGACATCAACACCAACATCAGCGACTTCAAAACCAAGCGCGGCAAATCTTCGGTGGATGCTCGCACAAACACGCTCGTCGTTACGGACACGCCCGAGACGCTCGAGAAAGTGGCGCGCTACATCCGCTCGGTGGACCGCCAAACTTCGCAAGTGCTCATCGAAGCCCGAATCGTGGAAGCCAAACAAAGCTTCTCGCAAAGCTTGGGGATCGAATGGAAGATCGGCGAAACAGGCAAGCTCAGCTCCACCGGCAAGCTCGACGACAACTTCGTCAACCTGGGCGCCAGCGGCAGCACCTTTAAGAACAAGGCCGATGGAACCCGCGGCTCCGACCTTGCCACCACCGGCGAGCATGGCGGCGTGCGGTTCAAGCTAGGGCAACTGGGCAACCTCGGCGCCATCCAGGCCCTGCTGAAACTCTCCGAGACCGAGGGCAAGTCGCGCACCATCGCAAGCCCACGCATCACCGTGCTCGACAACAAACAGGCCACCATATCGCAAGGGACACAGGTCGCGGTCATCACGCCCGCCACCCAAACCGCGCCCGCCACCACCACCTACGTGCCGGCCGAGCTTCGCCTGGAAGTGACTCCGCAAGTGACGGCCGACGGCCACGTGCTCATGAAGATCGGCCTCAACCGCGACCAACCGGCCACGGGCACCACGTCCAACATCGACACGCGCCGCGCCGACACCGAGATGCTCATCGAAAGCGGAAAGACCGCCGTGCTCGGCGGCATCTACACGGTTGACCACAGCGAAGACGAAACCGGCTGGCCCGGCTTGCGATCGGTGCCCGTGTTCGGCGCGCTCTTCCGCGACTCCAAAACCATCACCGACAAGTCCAACGAGCTGTTGATGTTCATCTCCCCGCGGATTCTGAACGCCGACAAGGCCTTGATGATGCGCTCCGAGAACCTGGGCGTAGACAAGAATCCCTTGCTGCGCGCCGGATCCGACGAAGACGTTCCCGACGACACGCTTTGAGAAAACAGAGGGAGCGCTGAGCGAAGCCCGGGCGCGGGGATCTTTAAGCGCCCGGGCTTCGCTCAGCGCTCCCTCTGTTTTTACGCGTGTAGGGTTTAGAGCTCCAAACACCCCAAAGAAAAAGTGAAGGGGAGGGCGAAGGCCGCTTCAGGGTTTTCGCGGCCTTCGCCCTCCCCTTCACTTTTTCGTCGGTTTATTGGCGAAGATTCTACGGCTCGCCGCGCTAGAATATATTTCATGGTGCTGTGGGGATTTCAGGTTCTATTGAATGTCATCTTTGTCGCCGTGGCTTGGACCGCGTTGCTGTATCGTCGCCGCGTGCGCACGTTGGAGCGTCGCTTGGCCATCCTCGAGGCCCGCAGTTTGGCCGCGGACCCCGTGCCCAACGCCAAAATGGCCGTTCCGATGAGCACGAACCTGACGGAGCGCGAAGCCAAAGCAGATACCCGCAGCCGGGATTCCATGGAAGCCTATGAAAAGGCCGCGCAACTCTTGGCTCGAGGCAGCGATCCCTTTGAAGTGTCCCGCAAAACGGGTTTGAGCCTTTCCGAAGTTCAGTTGATGGGCAAAGTGAGCCAGCGCAACCACTGACCTCGTGCTTCGTTTGCGAAAATGATTAACCGCGCCGGCGGGGCGCGTTGTCTTTTACAGGACGGTGCAGAAGAAACCTGGTTAAAAGCCATGAGTTGACAGCTGACTAGGGTAATGACATGGTGCAGCAATTGACAAAGGAGTGTCATGAATTGGGAAGAAATTTTAGCGATCGCCTCCGTGTTCGCCGGGCTACTCCTTTTCGAGGGTGCGCCTAAATTATTGAATTTCATTAAGAAAAAGAAGGCGGCGAAAGCACATACGTAATTTTTCCGCGAGCTTCTCCGGGGCGTAAATCCGGAAATCTGCTCGGAATCCCAGAGGGGCCTTGTAAACCCCTCCCTGGGAAAATAAGAAAGTGAAGCGACGCAATAAAGAACGATCCACGGAAGGCTCGGGAGCCAGGGGATCGGCAAAGATCAAGGAACGAGGGGGAAAGACATGAACGAAGGGAAGAACATGGAAGTGCTCGGAGCCAACAACAACCTGGGAGTGCAAACGATGAGCGCTCCCACGACGACCGCCGACGGCAAGCTCGTCAAGGTCATCAAGCGCTATCAAAACCGTAAACTCTACGACACGCACCAAAGCTGCTACGTGACGCTCGACGAAATCGCCGAGATGATCATGCGCGGCGAAGAAGTCGCCGTGATCGACAACCGCACCAAGAAAGACATCACGTCGGCCACGCTGACGCAGATCATCTTCGAAAAGCAAAAGCGCTCGAAGATCACCATCCCGGTAAACACGCTCCGCGACATCATCCAAGTCGGCGGCGGCACCTTCTCCGGCTTCCTTGCGAAGTCGACGGAAGGCACCTCCAGCGTGCTGAACCGCGCCAAGGCCGACCTCGAGAAGGCTTTCGCCAACTCCACCGAGAACCTGCGCGGCGCCTTCCAGATCACGCAACGTGCGGCCGACGACCTCAAGAAGGCCATCGACACCCGCGCTCAGAACCCCGGCACCAGCCGCGACGTTCTGAACGCCGCCCAAAACCAGCTTCAGAACCTCTCGATCCAGCTCAACAACATCGAGAAGCTCATCGAAGCGGTCGAGTCCCGCAGCGGCAACGCCTAAGCGACTCGCTCCGAAGCCGTGAATGAAAAGGCCCGGGTTCCGCAAGGAGCCCGGGCCTTTGTGTCTCTATCGTACGCAGCCACCCGCGGGCGCCAACCTAAGAACAGCTACTTGAGAACTTCGAGAACTTTCTCGATGCGGTGACAAGCCGATTCGGGCTCGAGACGGCGGATCTCGTCCAATGCCGAGGAGAGCTCGCTCTTCAGGTCGGCCTGTCTGCGATCGTGGATCTCCATTGCGGAGTTGAAGACGTCTTCGAGGTTCCGAAACTCGTCGTTCGAGCGCAATCTCAAACGCACCGGGGACTTGCCGTCGGCGAAGTCCCGCAAACGACGCTTCAAGTTAAACAGCGGACCCGCCACGCGCTCACTCAGAACTAACCCCAGGCCGAAGAGACACGCCGTCATGATGATCAACGCGGTCACCGTTCCCAGTGAGACGAAGCGAAACTCGCGCCGCAAGCCCTCGACCATCTCGGGCATCTGGATCAACGCGCCTTCGCGGAGCATGTCGTAATTCATCTTGATGAAGAGCAGGAGCACGCCCCCGAAGAGCAGAAAGAGGGTGCCGGCCACCAAGCATACTTGCAGCGCAAAACGAAACTGGAACTCACGATCCACGACGACTCGATTATGGCGTCGCTCCCGGGAAAGGGGATTCTTCATTGGGGACAATCCTCCAGGCCGGCCGCCGTGGCGTGCAGTCGTGCCAAAAAACCATAAACGTGACGATTCGATATCTGCTCACAGGGATCGAGTTCACGAATCTTGGGAAAAGGCCGACGATCCGGGCCCGTGCCCAGGCAGTCGAGGGCTTCTAGTTTTGAGCCGGGCTGATTGAGATTGGCAAAGACCGCGTCGGCACCGAGTTTTTCCTGCACTCGCAAGAATCCCCCGATAGGGATGCCGTTAACCAGATAAAGCACCGGCTCACCCACCACCATGGATTCGGCGCTCGCGCTCTCCGTACGATAGGCGAGAGCCGTCGGGATGCCCTCCTGCAAGATAAGCTGCGACACGGGGACGGCTTCCTTGCCTTTGCGGAACTTCTCCTGAATCCACTTCGATCTCTCGTGAATCTCGGAAACGGAGGCGATGCTCACCACCCCTAGACCATAGGTACCCGCGTCGTTCTTGAGGAATACGTGCGGCTTCTCGTGAATGCCCCGCTCAGAATACTCGCGCGCCAGAGTGATCATCAGCGTGTTCACCCGTTCGGCGAGCGCATCAATCCCTGCATCCGTGGAGAGATCCAATTCTTTCCCCAGAATGAGCTTCTCGGATCGCGGAGTGAAGTACCACGGATCAAAGAAAGGAAGCTGGCGGGCGAGGACTCTCAGCAAACCTTCGACAACTTCCTGGTGGGAACTTTTGCGCCGACGAAACCAGCCGAGCTTGGTGCTGGGAAAGGTGGGCAGATTCACGCCTTGAATGGCCTTAGGAATCCCACCGCTCAGGTCGTGATTGAGCAGCAGCGCGTCTGCCCCCTCGAGCGCTTCGGCCGCAGGGAGATACTCGAGCTCGGCACCCGAGCGGGTCCTGAGTTTCCACGCCTTCGGAAGGGGCGGCTCACCGGCCCAGACCAAGCGGGGCTCGCAATGGGCGTGACGGAGAAGATCGAGAATGCCTGCGAGATTCTCCAGATAGCCGGGATTGTTGGTGTGAGCCTCCGGGACGACGGCGATCTTCCACGGTCCCGTTTTGAGTAGTTTGGCCGACCAGAACTCGCGCATGCGCTGCGCGCCTCTTTCCCGATCGGCGGGCGTCAGGATGTTGAAACCTGCGGGAAAAAGATTCACGTCTACGACGCAGGTTTTCCATCCGGCATCGCGCACGTCCATCGACGCATAGACCGGGTAGCCGCACGGCGACGCCTGTGAGGCGAGCACCGCGAGGACTTCCTCCATGCGTTCGGTCAAAGTCCGGTAGAATGCTGGGCCCGCCATGCGCTCACTATACCGCGACCCATGGCTTCGAGCTGCGCGAGGCCAAGGTGGTCGACGGAATATCGCCGCACCTCGGCAACGGGGGGGACGGGGTGCCCAAACGAGTCCGCTAGCTTTGCTCGGGCCAGCTTTTCGTTCTCCCAGCGCTGCCGCAGAGCGCGTCCACCGGCCTGGCCCAGGGCCTCGGTCAGCCGTTCTAAAGAAGGGGGCTCTTCGACGGGCAGGCATTTGTTGAGCACGAGCAATCGGTTCCCCGGCAGTCGCCGAGTTTCGAGTTCTCCCGCCAAAAGGCGAATTTCGTCCTGCGGGTAGTCCTCTAGGGTGGCCACCAAGACGAAGCGGGTGGACGGCTCGCTCGTCCACGCTTCGATGGCGCGAGCCCGATCCGTAAATACTTCCTGCACCGGGCGAAACTCTTGCAACAACTGAGCAAGCTCGCCCAAAAAACTACGTCCCAGGAAATTTCGGAAAGCGTCGAGTGCTTGGTTGCGGCCCGTCTGCACGATGCGTGCAAAAAACCCACGTTTTTGTGCAGGTGCCTCGTCGTTCAGGAAATAACTCAGGATGCTTTCGTCGAAAAATTTCAGGAGATGCTGAGGGCTATCGAGGAAATCCAGGGCATGGCGCGACGGAGGAGTGTCCAGCACGCAAACGTCGAAATCCCCGCTGCGACCCAGGCCCAATACTTTCTCGACACCGAGATATTCTTCGATGCCACCCAGCTGACTCTGCAGAATCTTGAAAAGACGGTGATTCAATACCTGCTCGGCGGAGCGGGGGGCATGCTTGCGCACGAGTTCTTCAAAGGCCGTGCGTGAATCAAGCCAAAGCGCGGACATCGATCCGCCCGAGGGATCGCGAAAGACTTCGCGCGGTTCGTTGGTGAGGTGTTCAAGCCCGAGCACCCCGGCCAAGCGGCGAGCCGGATCCACGGTGACGACCGCCGTGCGCAAGCCTTCGCGCGCGAGACTCGCGGCCAAGGCAGCGGCCGTGGTGGTTTTGCCCACGCCTCCCGCGCCGAGCACCACGACAAGGCGCGTTTTCATTTCCACAGCTCCTGGGCGATCAAGGGCAACGCGGCCGTCGCCTCTCCGACAAACTCGCCCACGCGCACCAAAGGCGCCTCGATGTTCCGCCGCAGTTCTTGTTCGAAGTCCGCGTCCCGTCGGGCGCGTTCGATTTCGAGTGCGGCTTCTTCACCCCACACCCCTGGAAGGTCGCCCACGCCAGTTCCGGAAACTTCCGTACAGCGATTGAGCACCACACGGTAGGGTTTCACCCGCAGCAACGTCAGCTCACGCGCCATCTCGATGCCTTCGGCCACCGGGAGCTCTTCGGGAAGAGTCACAAGCCACAGCTTGGTGCGCTGCGGATCGCGCATGAAGGACATGATCTCGGAGGCCTGCTTAAAAATCACGCCCGAGCCAAAAACTTCCGTCAGCGCGAAGGTGCTCTTGAAAAGCATTACTCCGTGACCCGTGGCGGGAGCATCCACGATGACGTGGGACCAGGGTTCGTCCTCGGAGGGCGAAACGCCGCGCCAGGCTTCCCAGTGAAGTTTGCCGAGCAACACCGCAGGCTCAAGGCCCGGACATACGTCGATGAACGCCGACACGATTTTGTTTTCCACCACGAGATCCACCAAACGCGAGCGCACGATGCCGGTGGCAGCACCAAAGGCCGATGCCTCGTTGCCAAGAGCAAGAAGATTCCCGAAATACTGTTTGAAGGATTCCTTCGGCAGAATGCGCGCGCCGTAAGCCCCGGGCAACCGGGGCAAGGCTGTGCTCTCAAACGGACATCCGTTCAAGCCGTGCAAGCGAAGCGCCCAGCCCGAACCCTGCACGTCGATCAGTAACACGGGGCCGCGACCCTCGCGGGCAAAGCGCATCGCTAAAGCCGCGGCCACGGTGGACTTGCCCACTCCGCCCTTGCCGGTAACGATATGCAACTCAGCCATGCGAGGAAACAGGATAAGGGGTCTCGAGGAGGCGCACCACCGTGCGCACCACGTTTCGATCGGAAAGTAGCCCCGCGTGACCCACGTTCTCAAAAAAGAGGTTGGGCACGTGCGGCAAGAGAGTCGAGGCGGCGGGCGTGACCAGATCGAGTCCCCCGCGGAGATTCCAGTAACGAACACCCCCGGGCAGGGGATCGTCCTTGAGTCTACGGAGAAGCCTGGACCGGTAGGAAAGATCACGCACCGCGGCCGGAATCGGTAACTCGTAAAGAAAAGTACCCTGGTGAGGAGTGCCCAGGAAAAACACCTTGTCCACTTTGTGGGCGAAGGACTCATCCAAGAGAGCCGCGCGCGTCACCATTCCGCCCATCGAATGCGCCACAATGCGCACTTTTCCCAGGGGATTGTCGAGAATGGTCTCATTGTAGAGTCGTTCGACTTCGCGCTTGAGCTGCTCGGCCATACTCTCCACCGAGTGGAGAGTGGTCCATAGGTTGATCGTCTTGAGGCGCTTGAAGCCCTCGCGTCGGAGCACCTTCTCAAAACGGTAGAAGGCGGTCGCGTTGTGAAAAATTCCGTGCACCAGAATCACCGGGCACAAGAGTTCGTGGTTGGAGCTTACCGGCCGAAGTTCGGCAGGGGAGCGCATCACCTGGCCCTGCACACGCTCAAATCCCCAACCGAGGGGATGAAACGTGGTGACCGCCAAGGTCTTGAGCGTTTCTCCCCACCAGCGTCTCATGCCACACCTTGCGCGGAACTGTTCGCAAGACTCACACGGTGCGCCACCTGTTCGGCCACTTTGCGCAAAGCCTTGGAGACGACATGGTCCGGGTGCTCCACCACGAGCGGAACTCCGGAGTCTCCGCGCTGCACCACCAGCGGATCCAGCGGCACCCGGCCAAGGAACGGCACGCCGCGCTCGAGCGCGCGTTTCTCGGTACCGCCCTGGCCGAAAATGTCAGTCGACCGGCCGCAATGCGGGCACACGAAGCCGCTCATGTTCTCGACGAGCCCCAGCACCGGGATCTTCATTTTCTGGAACATGGCCACGCCTTTGAGGGCATCGGCCAGTGCCACGTCCTGCGGAGTGGAGACAACGACCGCGCCCGATACGGTGACCGTGTGGAAAAGCGCGAGCGGCACATCTCCCGTGCCGGGCGGAAGATCGATCACGAGATAGTCGAGATCGGGCCACACGACCTCTTTGAGGAACTGTTCGACAGCTTTGCCCACCTGAGGGCCCCGGTACACCACGGCCTCTCCCACCGGAGCAAAGAACGCAAAGCTCATCACGGGCATCCCGAACGCCATCACGGGCTGCATACGAGAGTCTTTGACCTGGGGCATGCCCTGCAAGCCAAGCATCACCCCAAGCGAGGGCCCCATGATGTCGGCATCCAGCAGACCCACCTTGGCTCCCGACGCCAAGAGGGCATACGCCAGATTCACGGCCACGGTGGATTTGCCGACTCCTCCCTTGCCGGATCCGACAGCCAGGATGTTCTTCACTCCCGGAAGGGACTTTTCGCCCCCGACGCCCCTCACACGGCTAGACAGGCGAACTTCAACCCTGCGAACTCCAGCTAAGCCCTCGATAAGTTGACGCGCCTGTCGCTCGAATTGATCCTTGATCGGGCAAGCCGGTGTCGTGAGCTCGAGAGTCAAAGAAACGTCGGTGCCGGTGAGATGTTTCTTCAGGAGGAGGTCTTTCACAAAACCGAGCGCGACAATGTCCTGCCCGAGATCGGGATCGCGGATCTGAGAAAGGACGTCGAGGATCTGAGCCTCGAGTGATGCACCGCTCATTCTGTGCTGACTCTGCCCCCCCTCCCTTTTTTTGTCGAATCCTGTTCGGGTAGACTGCCCACCTATGAGAAAACTCTTCTGTTCCCAAGCTGTTATCGTTGGCGCCTCTCTTTTGCTTGCTGCCGGATGCAGCAACCGCCAGTTCACCGCGGGCGAGTACGACGACGTCAACCAGGTTCGACTGCTCGACGACAAGTTCAACGAATCCGACATCACCGAACTCGCAGGCGAGATGATCAGCTCGATGGCCGCGCACCCGATCTTCACCGACGCCAAAGTGCCCCCGGTGGTGCAAGTGGAAGAAGTGCGCAACAAGACCTCTGAGCACATCGACGTGAAGGCGATCACGGACACCGTGCGCACGGCGCTGCTCAAAACCGGGAAAGTGCGCTTTTCCAATAAAGAAGATCGCTCCACCGTGTCCGAAGAAGTCGACTACCAGCAACAATCCGGCCGCGTGCGCAAAGACACCCAGAAAAAACGCGATGGCTCGATCGGCGCAGACTACGTTCTGACCGGGGATTTGATCTCGAACGTGCAGGAAGTCGGCAACAAGAAGCTCGTCTTTTACCGACTCACCCTGAACCTCACCAACATCACCACCGGACTGATCGAGTGGTCCGAAGAAAAGCCCATCCGCAAACGGTTCAAAAAACGCTCCGTTGGCATGTGAGGTTGGTGAGCGAGGGGAAGTGAGTGAGAGGGGCTGAGCGGGAAGGGCGCGAGCTGCCTTTTAGCGCCCTTCCCGCTCAGCCCCTCTCACTCACTTCCCCTTGCGCGCCCTCCACTGCCTTGAAATCTATTTTTCGTTTTCGGAAGAGCTGCACTTTCCTGGCGCCGTTGGTGCTGGGGTTGGGCCTTGGGGGCTGTGCTTCCGATAAGTACCTGACTAATTCTGGACATCGACTCGTTCAACGAGGGCAATACGCGGAAGCCGCGGCGGCCTTTGCGCCGGAGGCCGGCAAGCCAGGAGCCAATCAGGTGCTCTTTATGCTGGACGAGGCGAGTGCGCTCTTTGCTGCGCGCAGGCACAAAGAGGCGATCGATCTTTTTTTGAAGGCCGAGAAGCTGATGGAGATCAAAGACTACACCTCGATCTCCGAGGAAGTCGGAACGCTCGTAACCAGTAGCAATGTGCGCGGTTACAAGGGCGAAGATTTCGAAAAAGTCCTCGTCAACGTTTACCTTGCCATGGCCTTCGCCTCCGAGGGGAAACTCGAGGGTGCCCAAGTAGAAGCGCGCAAGATCAATCTGCTGCTTCACCGCATGATCACCGACGGCAAACGGAACTACCAGGAGTCTCCCTTTGCGCGCTACCTCTCGGCCCTCCTCTGGGAGGCCGGCGGCCAATGGAACGATGCTTACATCGACTACAAGAAAACCTACGAACTCGATCCTGGCTTCCCGGATCTGGCCCCGGACCTGCTCGCAGGCGCGCGACGCATGCGTTTCGGGGACGAGTACGCACGCTGGGCACAGGCTTTCCCCATGGCTCAACCTCGAAAGATCGAGACCGGCTCAGGCGAGCTGATCGTGTTTTTTGAAAAAGGCCTCGGTCCTCGCAAGATTCCTCGCAATCAGGACTCCTCCCTGCCTCGCTATGTCGGCCGCTACTCGGACGTGGGCTCCGCGCGAGTCATCGTCGGCGGACAGAACGTGGCGATCCCGTCGACGGTGATCGACGTGACTCAGCTCTCCACCCGCTACCTCGAAGACCGCATCGGTCGCATGGCTGCGGCCAAACTCGCAGGTACCGCCACCAAAGCCGCGATCGCTTACGGCGTAGGACGTGCCACCAAGGACGAGAACGCCGGACTCCTCACCTTCCTCCTGCTTGCCGCGATGGACCGAGCGGATTTGCGCTGCTGGCAAAGCCTCCCCGACGAACTCCAAATGGCACGGGTGCCATTGCCGGCCGGTGTCTACGACGTGCAGATTGAAGTGCTCAATCATTCCGGAGAAGTGCTCCGTACCGTGCCCTACCCCCAGCTGCAGATTCGGCCTGCCAGGAAGGCTTTTGTCGTCGCGCGCTAAGACCGGTATATAGGGCCCATGTTCGGACCCATTCGGCAAGTCGTTTTTGACTTCGACGGCACGCTCGTCAACACGATGCCTTCCATCATCAAGGGACTCGGCATGGCCGCGCGCCTAGGCTCCGGAAAAGAGATCAGCGACCACGAACTCGTCAAAAGTTTCGGTGCCGCGCCCTCCGGCGTTCTGGCGAAATGGATGCCTTCGGACCAAGTGCCTGCGGCGCTGAAGCATTGGGAAGATTTCCAGGCCACACTCGCCCCGGCAGAAATCGCCCCCTTCGAAGGAATCCCCGAGATGCTCGCCGCCCTCAAAACCCAATCCGTTCGCTTGGCGATTTTTACCGGGCGCGACCGCGCCACGGCCGAAAAAATCATCCGTGCACACGGGTGGTGGGAAACGTACTTTGACGCAGACACGATCCTCGCAGGGGACGACGGGTTCCCGGTGAAGCCGCAATCAGAGGGCCTCGCTCAGTTTCTGAAGAAACTCTCGTTTGACCCGACCACCACGCTGATGGTGGGCGACCACGAATACGACGCCCTAGCGGGTCGAGGTGCGGGCTGCAAAACAGCCGCAGCGCTTTGGGACCTGCCGGCAGGACAAGGCACCCAGCGATCAAGGTTTCGGGAGGCTTGGACGAAGTGGGAGAAAATTCCGGTGGATCTGAGACTGGTCGCGCCGGGCAGCCTGCTCGAATGGCTGGCTCGCCCGGTCTGAGGATCAACGACGGCTGATCCCTATTTTTTGTCGTCGGGCGGGCACGGCGGAGGCGTCGCGCCGCATCCGATCCCGGTAGCTCCACCATTGAAGCAAGCATCGTTCACTTGGCCGCCCGGCAATTGCTCGTGGCCCGGATTGGCGCGTATGTTGCTCAGTTTTCGCGCGAAGATCGCACCGGTGACAAGGCTATCGGTGAACACGACTTCGGCATGAGGAGCCAACACGGTGCCAGGCATACCCCAGTGCTTGCGGTGCGAGTCGTTGCGATCCACTCCCGTACGACCGATGAAGACGGCGTTGGAGTCTGAGAAGTTCCAGAGAATCGTGTGCTGACTCACGCCACCCTCGATGAATATTCCCTTGTTGCGAATATTTACCACGCGCCAGTCGCCGTCGATGCGAGCTTGCACGTTGATGACCATCACGTCTCCGGCCGAGCCGGAAATGAAAACATCGCGCGCTTCGAAATCCTGCGCCGAAGTCTGGAAGATGTTGATGGAGCCGGGACCTTTGCTCACAAAGCGGTTGTCGGTGACAACGACCGGAGTGCCCATGGCCACGCCGGCGGCGAGACGACCCGAGGCGCGATCCATTTCCTCTGCGAGACCACGGTGATCCACGTAGAAGTCCGAAGTTTCGCGCCGAGGCACGCTTCCGGCCTTCCGGATACTGACGTCACGAGCCTCGACGGCGCCTTGGGCCAGTCGTCCATTGCGCACGATGTGAACACTTCCGCGATTGAGCTCGAACTTGCCAGCCCCGAACACCGCGTACTGACCCATTGGCTGACGCGTACGGCGGATTTCGAAGTCCGAGAGGATGATATCGCCGCCCGAGCCGGTCAGACCCTGGAAGTCGCTGCGCTGGCTGCTAATGCCCTCTTTGGTGTAAACCGTAAAATCGAAAAGGCTGAACGCCCCTGCCGATTGACCGAAGGTTGCGGCGACAAACAGAGAGCTGAGGGCAAACAAGCGATTCGTCTTCATGCCGGCCTGAGAGCAAGGGCTAAGCCAGGGATCAGCAGGCCTCAATTCGGTGAGTTAGGGCCATGAGGGCTGCCTAGAACTTAGACAGTGCCTGGCCTAAAGCGGAGACGGCTCGGCCCCGATTCGAAGCCTGGGCAAGCCCGAATCACCTAAACGTAGGCTCGATTCCACGATGGATTTCTCGAGCATCAGGCGAATCTTCGGCAGACGCGCGTCGTCGGGGAAGTGATGAAGCATTTCCATCACGAGTTCGCGCACGCCTTTGAGGTTACGCTGGCCCTTGGCCAGTTTTGTGACCATCAAAAGAATGCGCATGTAGCCCTCTAAGCCACCCTCGAAACGCAAGGGATGCTCCCCGCTAAACGAACCGAGGTCGTCGCTGGGCCCGCCGCACAAATCAAGTTCCGGCTGTCGATGAAGTTGAAGCGAACGCTTGGAGAAACGCAAGGCCATGTCGAGCTCGCCGTTGGAGGCGTGAAGCAAGGCGAGCAAACGCCAAAGCAAGCTGTTGTCGCGGCCCAGACTCGCAGCGCGCGTGAGGCTTTCCAGTGCCGTAAAGGAATCCGCGTTGGCGTACGCCAGCTGACCATGCCATTCGAGTACGGACGACTGCTCGGCCAACGAACGACGATTCCAAAACCCCAGCAGGTCGCCCTCGCCGCGAATCACGGCCTCGAGAAAGAACATCGCCGTACGAGGATTCTCGAAGGTCCAGATCTCGATAAGGGCCGAAAAAACGCGAAACTCGTCGGCAGCACGACGATCTGGCGCTTCCCAAAGGTGACGCAGAAGCGCCTTGGCGTCCAGGCGTGAGCCGTGACGGAAGAGGATACGGGCAGCTTCGAAGTTTCGGTTCATGGTTTCCGCGGTTCTCAATGAAGTTCTCAGGGATTCTCTTCATTGTCGGTCATGCCGCGATAGACGGCCAGACGGGAGCGCGTCTTTTTCTCGTCCATGATGGACTTGAGTTCGCGCAAACGAAGTTCGCGCTTACGCGAAGTGAGCTTTTCGAGCCACGCCGGCAGACAAGCCTCGGAGCTCAGGCGAATACCCGCATCGCGGAGCGCTCCTAAGAGTTCCACGCGGGTTTCCAGGAGCACCGCAAAAATTTCCCAGCGGTCGTCGTCGGAGAGATCGGGGTCCTCATCCACCCAAAGGTTCAACAGCCTCTGATCGAGCTGTCCGAGCTTGGTGACGAGGTTCTCTTTGGTGATTTTCACGCTCTCTCCCTCTTCTGTTTGCGGATCTCATCGACCGCGACGACCCACCCTTCGTGCAAGGTGGTCAGGATCTTCACGACGGAATCCATCGCGTTGATGTCATTTTGCAAATTGGCCTTGAGCAGTTGGGACACGCAAAACTCGTAAAGGGAGGCGAGCTGCGCGGCCACGTCGGCCGCCCGCTTGTGGTCGAGCGTCGTGTTGAGCTCGTTGATGATGTCGTGAACTTTGGCGATCTGCCGGCCTTTTTCGGCGATCTGTCCCTTCTCCATCGCGACCCGAGCGAGTTTGGCGGCCTTGATGGCGCCCTCGTAGAGCATCAACAGGATCTGCTCGGGACTCGCCGTTTTGATCGCGGTTTGCTTGTAGTTCTTTGCGCCGTACGACATAGATTTCCGTCACCCCGGGTCAACCGACCGGGATGCCGCCTCCACCACCACTGATTGAAGCCGCCGCACCGCTCATCTGCTGCATCTTTTGGATGGCACCTTCCGTGCGGGCGAACTGCATCTTGACGCGTTCCATACGGGTCTCCGCGCGTGTCTCGGCGCGGGCTTTGTCCTTTTGAAGTCGCTCGACCTGCTGTTTGGCCGCGTTCTCTTTCATGGTGAGCACGCCGTCGCCGGTGCGCACAACCCCTTCGACGAGCGTACTGATTTCGTTGGCGAAGCCCCCGAGCCCGCCGTTACCGGCCATCAGCGAGGTGACGCCGTCGAAGTTTTTTTCGAGCTGACTCTGGAACTTTTTCTGGTCGAAATCCAACGTCCCGCCTCGGTTGAAAGTGATGCCCACGTCCTTGAGACGTTCGATCTCGGTGGAATCCATGGAGGCGTACGACTTCTGAACCATCCCGCGCAAGCGCGATTCGATGGACTGCAGACCCACGTCGCCCTGAAACAACTTGGTCTTGTCTTTGCGGTAGTCCGAACCCGGAGCGTTCTGCGAGTTGATGAAACCGAGCACGGCATTCATCTTGTCGACGAAGTTCTTAACCTTGGCCTCCACCTTCTCGATGTCAGGCTTGATCTCCACGGTCACGATCTGTCCGGGCTTGGCGTTCTTCAGGTCGAGAGTGACGCCCGGGAGAAGGTCCTTGATCTTGTTCTCGTCGGTCATGACGGGGTGACCGTTGAACTTTACGATGGCGCTCTTGCCCTCGCGCAAACGTTCGCGATCAAAGTCCAAGTCCCCGTCCAGAAAGTGGAACTCGGGCCACTCGAAGTTGTCTTTCCAGCCCGTCTTCTCTCCGGTGATCACCAAACGCCACGGCTCCTCGGAATCCGTGCCGTCGTGCACGACTTGGGCGCGCACTCCCATGTTGGCGGCGTTCACGGCGCGCGCCACTCCGTCGAGCGTGTTGTTGTCCGAGTTGATGTAGACCTCGCGGTCTTCGCCCTCCGGCGTCTTGAAGCTCACGTATCCCACCCCGATCTGGGCCTTGTCTTTATCGGGGAAACCGTAGGTCATGATCGAGTTGGTGTTCGCGAGGTTCATCACCTCGAAGTCGTAGGTTCCCGGTATGGCCTGGTCCTTGTCGATAGACGTCACGTTCACCACGTCGGGGTGCGACGAGGTACCGGCGAGTTCGCGGAAGTCCTTTGGATTCTTGATGGGCTGGATAGCGTCCCGAATTTCGGAGAACTTGGTTTTGAGGTCCGTGACGATCTTGGACTTGTCCTGGACGTCTTGGATTTTCTTGTCGAACTTATCGATCGGCTTCTGTTCGGCGTTGGCAATTTTGTTGAGCGCCCGTTGGAGCTGGGGATTACCGCTCGACAGTTCGGGTACTTCAAGAGCCATCCTTGTATGTTCCGGCTTTACGGTCGCCGCATCCAGCCAGTCGTTTGACTCTCCGCCGCGCTCCTGCGAGAACCGCCAAAATGAAGGCGAACCTTGAAGGAAAATGGGCTCTTGTTCTGGGTGCTTCCTCTGGCTTTGGTGAAGCGGCGTGTCGTAGATTCGCCCAAGCCGGCCTGAATATCTTCGGGGTCCACCTCGATCGTAAGGCCACCATCGCCAACGCCGAGCGCATCCAAGCCGAAATCCAGGCCATGGGCCGCGAGGCTATCTTCGTGAACATGAATGCCGCCGACGACACCAAACGGGCCGAGGTGATCTCCACGCTTCGCGAGAAGGCCCCCGGCAAGGTGCACGTGCTGCTGCACTCCCTGGCCTTCGGCGCGCTGAAGCCCCTGGTGGGCGCCACCCCGGACGACTCCCTCACCAAGTCACAGGTGGAAATGACCCTGGACGTGATGGCGAACTCGCTCGTGTATTGGTCCCAAGACCTGGCCCGCGAAAAACTGTTTGCCCGGGGATCCCGGATTTTTGCCATGACCTCCGCGGGCTCGTCCCGGGTTTGGCCCTCGTACGGCGCCGTTTCGGCCGCCAAGGCGGCCCTCGAGAGCTATTGCCGCCAATTGGCGCTCGAAATGGCTCCTCTGGGCGTCACTTCCAATGCGATTCTGGCCGGCGTGACCGACACGCCCGCCTTGCGCAAAATTCCCGGCAACGAGCACATGATCGAGACCGCCGCCAAGCGCAGCCCCATGAAACGCCTCACCACCCCCGACGACGTGGCCCAAGTGATGGCATCGATGTGCGGACCGGGCTTTGATTTCGTCACCGGCAACACGCTGCGCGTGGACGGCGGAGAGAACATCGTCGATTGAGTCCGTGTTTCAGCGGCCGGAGTATCTCTCGATCGCGGATATCATCTGCAGATTCGAAGCGAGGATTTCCTTGCGGAGACGGTCCACTCCCCCGACAAAACCAGGCGGCACCGCGTACAGGAAGCTGATCGAGTAGTTCACGACCAACGTGCGGTTAGGGCCGAGGGGATAGTACGCAAAGCTAGCGCGCGCCGCCTTGGAGGTGCGCATGCCCAGCAAAGGGCCGAAGTTATCCGATCGCTGAATCACGAGAGTCTGGGGAGCTCCGAGCTCGGGATCAAACGCAGTGATCGATTCGGCGCTCCTACCGAAAGCCGAGACCTCATTCGACGTTTCCAAGACACTCAAAGAAAAATCCGACGAAGGCTGAGTTTTGGTGCCGGGATCGGAAAACGTCGAGACGTTGACCTGGCGCAAACCGGGCTTACGGCAAATCGCGCGCTGATACTCAAGATCGTTGAGTCGAGTTTCACGGAAGAACGAGATGTCTTGGTTCACCACGTACGCCATCTTCGTAAACATCACGAAGTAATTTTCGCTGCGTCGGCCCCAGTCGTTCTCGAGATCGAGGGCTTGCAGATGCTGATAGGTGGGGTGTGTGGCGATGTCGCGACCAAAAGGAACCACTTCCCAGTAGTAAGCGAGCGTGCCTTGGTCGAGCTGCCGCATGTCGATCCCAAAGCGGGAGTTTCCCTCTTGCTTAGGGATCTTGTCGGCCGCTTGCGCAAACCCGGAGGCAAACGACAGAGCCAACGCAATAACCTGGAGCCGAGACGTCGCCATGAGATCCTCCAAGAACCAGAACCTCCACGAAATGTGCCAGTATGCGCGACGACGAAGTCGCTGAATTTGCGGGACGTTATCCTCCTCGATCCCCCGGCTTCGCTCAGACGCGAAGTCAGTGTCCAGGATTTGGACGTTGGGCTAGACCCACGGCATGTCGTCACTTTCGGGCAAAGTCGTCGTTGTGGGGGCCACCGGCCTCGTCGGCCAAAAGGTGGTTGAGGAACTGCTTGCCGACTCGCGCTGCAGCGAGGTGCGCGTGCTCGTGCGGCGCCCCTGGGAGCGCGCACACCCCAAGCTAAAGATCGAGATCCGAGACTATGCGGGTCTCGAAGAGGCCGTGGCCGAGAGTCCTGCCGAAGCCCTCTTCTGTTGCCTCGGCAGCACGATCAAGAAAGCCGGATCGAGGGAGGCCTTCGCACAAGTTGATCGCGACTATCCGGCGGCACTCGCACGGGGTGCGGCCCGAGCCGGTGTTGCGGAGTTCTCGCTACTCACGGCCCTGGGAGCCGATTCCACTTCGTCCGTTTTCTACAACCGCACCAAGGGACAAGCGGAAGAGCTGGTGCAGCGGTTCTTTCCGGGTCGGCTGCGTATTTTTCGCCCTTCGCTTCTGCTCGGAGATCGGCAGGAGTTCCGTTTGGCGGAGAAGATCGGGATGACTTTGGCCCCCTTCATGAACGCTCTCATGCAAGGACCCTTGCGCGCCTACCGCCCGATCGAAGCCACAACCGTAGCTCGCGCGATGGTGCGCGCTTGGCGCACGGACTCGCCTAAGCTCACTGTCTACCCCTCAAGCGAAATCGAGATAATCGGCAGCGGCAACACCTGATCCACGCCACTCCTGGAATGGGCGAAGCGGATCCTCAATTTCTAGACGACCCGCTATTTTTCTGACTTTTGCTTCTTAGCCAGGGCGGCCTGCATCTTCTCGGCCAAGGTGCCAAGCGATCCTCCCGATCCACCCGTGCCGCGCGCGGCCTGTGTGGCAGCGTAATGTTTGATGTCTTCGCTTTCGCTAGCGCTTGCGGCCGCGCTTTGGGCGTCCTTGATAGAAAGCGAGATTCGCTTGCTGCCCGGATTGAGTTCCTTGATGAGGACCGCGACTTCCTCGCCCTCTTTGACGACTTCGTCGGCCCGGGCCACGCGCTTCGTGCTGCTCATCTCGGACAAAGGAATCAAGCCTTCCAACCCCGGATGGAGTTCGACGAAGGCACCGAAGGGCATGCAACGAGTGACCTTTCCCGTCACCACACGACCCGATTGGATCTGCGCCGGAAGGTTGTTCCACGGATCACCCGAGTCCTGCTTGAGCGAGAGCGAGATCTTTAGACGACGCTCGCCTTGTTCCAGTCGGACGATCTTGGCGGTCACCACTTGGCCCGGAGACACGACTTCCTTGGGATCGTTGACGCGAGCCCAGCTCAGCTCCGAAACATGCACGAGTCCCTCTAATCCCGGCGAAATCTCGACGAAGGCGCCGAAGGGCTCCAAACGGGTAACGGTGCCGGTGACCACATCTCCCACCTTGCGTTGGTCGGCGAAGGTGGCCAGTGCCACACCTTGGCCTTCCTCCAAAACCTTGCGGCGCGAAACTACGAAATTTCGGCCCGTGAGTTGGCTGATTTTGAACTCGAACTTCTTGCCCACGTAGTCTTCGGGCGTGTCGATCCGCTTGATGTCCATCTGACTGATCGGGCAAAAGGCGGACTTTCCGAAGATCGTCACCTCAAAGCCACCCTTGTTGACGGCTTCCACTCGACCTTCCACCGACATCCCGCTGGCGAAGGCTTCTTGAATTCCGTCGGCAAGGTTTTGCGTGGTTGGATTTGGCGACATGAGGACTTCGGAGCCCTTCACATAGGTCACGTAGAGCTCTACGGAGTCGCCAGTTTTGACCGTGGCCAGTCCCTTCTCGTCTTGCAGTAGGTTAGCCGGCACCATCCCATCAAAACGGGTTCCGGTAGACACGACCACACGGTCCTTACCGACCGAGAGGACTTCGGCCTTGATCTTGTCGCCCACCGAGACTTTGCGCTCGGGCTTGCTCAGGGATTCCTGGAGCAGGCTCTCGAAATCGCTGGATGGGGAATCTTCATCGTCGTTGTGGAGGCGCTTAAAAACCATGATTTAGGGAATAACCCAAAAAGGGGGTCACTGGCGAATGCCATGCCTCAAGACTACCTTCACACACTCTTAACCCTCGGACTGCCAAAGAACCCATACACTGTTCTTAGTTGGAAATGGCACCCAAGAAACCGGCCTTCATCTATGCCTCGCGAGACCGCGGCCAAGCAGCCGCCGTTATTCGTGAGGCTGCCAGCATCGAGATGGACTGCGTGGTGGTGTCGAGCGTGGCGGACCTGCGCGAAGCGCTCACTCGCCCCGAAGTGTATCTCGTGTTCTTGGCTTACGATTTTGCGGACGACCTGCTCCCTCTTCACCGATCGCTCGCGAAGGGCTCTCCGGTATTTTGGATCTACCTGGCGCCCAAGTCGGGCTTGTCTCAGATCATGAAGCTCTACAACGAGGGCTTCCACGACGTACTCACCCTACCGGTGCACCCCACCGTGGTAAAAAACCGGGCCACGATGTACGTCGGTCGCTTCCTTCAACGCGTCTCCCAAAGCGATGTGAAGGTCCCAAGCTGGTTCGACGTGCGCCGTCTCGGACCCCCCAACGTTCTGAACTCCTCCGTCTCCGAAAAAAGAAATCCCGGATTCTTTGCGAACGCAAAAATCCCCCCGGAAAAAAAGAGACACTTTATCGAGGCCGCTGCCCTGTGGAGCGAACGGAGCGGTGCCACCTTTACCGTGATCAACGACATTCGAGAGCGAGAGAGTCTCGTGCGCGAAACGGCTCATATCTCAGCACCCCTCGTCTTGTGGACCGAGGGACGCAGCAGTATTACCCGCACCTCGGTGGCCACGTACGATCAAGAGCGCCAGCGCCTCGCCATCCGCTATCCTGAGAACAGCGCCACGCCCGAGGGATTCCGTACCTGGATTGAGGGCCGTGAAGGCAGCGACCTCTTCGCCAACTTCAACCTACACCGCGGTCGTTGCTTTTTCTTGTCCGAACCCAGTCACTTCGCTTACGAACCGCTGAACTTCACGTCTCCGCTGCCGCCGACGCTTTTCAACGTACAACGTCGTGAAGAGATACGTCTGATTATCCCCAACGAGGATCGTAAATTTTGCGTGGCGAGCTTCGGCGGACGCCGTGAGATGCTCCAAGTATCTAACCTGAGCGCCGGAGGCCTGTGCTTCGAAGCGCATCCGGCCCTGATCGATCACGTACGCAACGACAGTTCCGAGTTTCAGTTGGACTTTTCGTTTCACGATCTCACGATCACCACGCGCGTGAGTCACCGCTGGACCCAAAACGGTCTCATGGGAGTGCGCTTTGAAGATCTCGACCCGGCCACACGCGAGCATATCCGCCTGCTAGTTTTCGAGTCGATGTACGACTACCTCAAAACGTACGTGCTCAAACTCGCCTAGGGTGCCGGGAGCACTCGCGGAAACTCCAGTTGGCCACTTCGCGCCCCGTTTCGCGCGACAGGACCCTGAGAGTGAGAACCGGAATCTGGACTTCAAGAACATAAGTGAATGCGCCCAGGGTGTTTTGGTATCTAGAGGCCAGCGGCGCGTGGTCGTTCGGCGAGAGTCGCACGAGAGGCACGATGAGTTCCTGGGGATATCGAGCCGCAATCTCAAGCGCCACGGCTCCCTGCGAATAAAGCCAGGCATTGATGCTCTCGTTGCGGATCACGAGCTGCTGCTGAAACACCGGATTGCCGTAGTAGGTAAACACGAATTCGTCGAGCACGGCCTGACCGGACGGACCGTCGCAGCTGACGGCGGGCGACCAGGGTATGGTCTGAGCACTCACAGTCGTGGACGACAAGGCCAACACGAGGCACAGTAGGGTGCTCAGTAGGGTGCAGGAAATCCGGGCCATCGCGGTGTTCATCCCGACTCACTAGACGAAAGACAAAGTGAGGGTCAATGCCCAAGCTCGCGCGAGGGAACTCCAGGATTCTTCCATAGCCAGAGGAACGTGAGTCCGTACATCAACCTCTGAAGGAGTCCCATAAGTTCCGGAAGTTTGAGCATCGCCAAAGGCAAAACGACACAGGAAACCGCCAAAGAAAACGAAACAAACTTCGCGCTTTTCCTTGACGCCACCGTTCCCGCTACGAGGTGCCCTACGGTGATCGCCAAGCCCGACAGGTTGGCCATGACCTGATGGAGACGGTGAATGAGAGCACTGGATTCTCGCCCCTCGATCCAAGCTTCATGAGGAAAACACCCGGCGAGCGCAAAAAACAGGCCGAAGAGCCCAAAGGGAATTCGCCTCAGGTCACGAGATCGAAAGGTGTCCACCACCAGACCCATTCCGAGGGCAAGGAACCCGACCACCATGATCGCGCTATTTTTAGTGGACTGGGCACCCAGCTGACTCACGGAATTGCGAACCCACGAGTACTCCGGCTCCGAGTAGAGCGGCCCCAAGCCGATGGCCAGGACGGTGACCAAAAGCGACACGCGGGTAAATGAGATGCGATCCGAAACGGTCATTCTCTGTACTTGGCTCCTCTAGCTTCGCCGCTTCAGCCCTAGTTCACTTCGAATTTCGTTGGCCAGACGTCGAGCCTCTTTTCTCATAGCCGGAGTGGCTTTTACCCAAACGAGTCCTTCCATGGTTGCGAGTACCGCGAGGAATGCGTTCGCATTCAGTCGTTCGGGAAATCTCTCAACCCACCGTCGGCAAACGTCTTCGAAGCCGACCCGTCTGAGATCCTCGACGAACTCAAATCCCAGCAACTTGAGCTCGGGCAAGGTCACGGGGCCGAAGTTCTTAAGCTCCGACAGTTTGGTCCTTGTGGTCACTCTGGGTACTATAATGCCAGCGAGAGAGAGGCTCTGCCATGAATCAGTTCTGGCCCCAATTCGTATTTTTTACGTTTGCGCTGTTCGTCTCGCACCCCTCAAGGGCCCTGCCAAAGCATGGTCCTTCGGCCAAGGGGAACGTAAGTGCCAGCCAAAGTTGCGCACGGGAGGGCGAGACGATCGGAACCCACGCGGGCAGCAAACTCTGCTGCGAGGGGCTGATCCCTAGCAACTCCTGGCTCCATCAGAACCACCCTCAGCTTGGCTGCAAGGCTCCGGTTCCGCCCGGTTCGAGCGAGACATGCATTCGCTGCGGCGACGCTAAGTGTGATGAGCCTCGCTTCGAAAACAAATGCATCTGTCCCAGGGACTGTCGCTTGTAGCCAACTTTATCGGCCCGTGGCGGAAAGCCCAGGCACTGCGTTTTGATTGTAGGTGCAGTTCTCCAGTCGACCCCCAAACCCAGAGGGCACCCAACCACCCACGATGGCCCCATAGTCTCCGCCGTCCGCCTTGTCGGCGGGCGCGCCGTTGCGCAGGAGGCGCACATCGGCGTGACAGTTGGAAACGATGCCGAGGATCCCGTCTTGACCACCGAGGACGCTGTCGCCCAAGATTCCACCTAGCTTTCCAGGGCGTCCTCCCACGTCGATGACGCCGCCGACTCGAACATTCGAGATCTTCGTCCCGTGCACGGAACCCGGCATCAAGCCACCAGCGTCGGAAGTAGCCCAGACCGTGCCGGCAATGCGCACGTTGAGACCATTGATCTCGACGTCACGAATTTCACCCGAGTGATAGCTACCATAGTGGACGCCGCCCACGGAGGCGGTGCCGTGGAGGACTTCAATCGTCAGCCCGTCAAAGCGGATATTGACGATGTCTTTTCCGTTTGGACTGGGCGAATTAAGCAGGCCGCTCACGGCCCAATTGGGATCTGCTTGGGTTTGAGCGAGACTTGCATCACCCAGCCGATACGTGGCGTTCTGGAAACGAAGGTCGCGGACGGCCCAACTGGCATAACGAAGGGGCGTGACATCCACAAAACCCACGGAGGTTTTTCTGGGCGCGGCACTGGCATCGACATACCGAAGGTTTCGAATCACGCGATTGTTGCCGTCGAAAGAAGCAACGGTGGGCAAGGGAACAAAGTTGCTCGTGGAAACCGAGGTCGCGAGCGAGGCCGTGTTCATGTCGATGTCGGCGGCCAGCCGAAAGTGCTTGTTGAAAGGCGCGGTATCCCATCGGGAAATCAGGTTGAGCTGATCGGCCGTGCAGATGAGGTAGGGACTGGCCAAGGTGCCCGCGCCACCGCAGAGACCGCAACTAATGTCTGCGAGCACCTCCCTTGAGGGAAGCGAAGGCCCCGAACATTGGGAATCGTCCACAACGCTCCCGCCGAGCACGCACGATCGAGAACGAACATACGCCCGGGTCGGAGCGATGGGCGTGGTGTTTACGCACTCCGCTGGTTGCTGGGCACTGTACTGCCAGGTGGGATGGACGGAGGGCACTGAGCGAATCGGCCCCGACACGGGCGAAGAAGGAAGAGGAGGTGCCGTGGGCACGGGACCCGCAGACCGGGGAGCCGCAATGGGTGCCGGCGCGCTGTCAGGGCCCGCAGGAACGCTCTCGCCGACACTTTTGATCGAATAACTCTGTTCGCAGCCGGCCCACAAGAAGGCACCCGCCATCACCGCTGCGGCTTTTCCTAGTCCTTCACCCATCGTTCACTCCTGTCCTCGCTCGGGCCGCTCTTCAGGAACTTGGTTGTTCGGGTAAACAAGATGTCCCCAAACACCATGGACCCATTATTCCTCACGGCAAGGCGCCCTAAAAAGCAAAGATTCCGTGAAGACCAGCGCGCACTTCGATTTCGACACCTCTGTGTCCAAAGTTTGGACAGAACGGCGGCTTCCGTGTTTCAGAAGGATACGGGGCACCGGCTCAAGCGAGCATGGCCGAGATTGCATTTATTCCAATGAGCCTAGGTAAGTTGCAATTTTTTCTCTTTGAATATTTTAAAGAGGAGATAAAAAAAGAGTCCGAAGGGTCCGAAAAAAAGCGTAGGTAGCAAAAAGAAAATACGCACCCAAACCCGAGCACCCAGTTTAAGCGAATCGTGCGCGATCCATCTTCCAATCCACAGATCACCGATGATCATATGGTTCCATGCCCCAAGGGTACCCGTTTGGGTCGAAAGGAAGCCTTGAATGCCTTCTAAGGTGGGCTGGGCAATGAGCGGTACCAACGAGGGAATATTTGGAAGGGTCATCCACGCAAAGAGGCCACTTGCGAGGAGCAAAAAGAGATCGAAAACCTTCATCGCAGTTCTATGGGTAGGAAAGAAAAAAAGCGCCAACCAAAGAGGACCTGGAGCAAAACTTAAGCATGAGAAGATGATAGTTTCCAATTCTCCCCCTGATCCAAAACCTGCTTTTCAGCTTCCTAAATAATGGCGGATTCGTAGGCAACTGAGTTTTTCCGCCAAGTTAGCGGCCTGGTAAGACTCCAGTTAGACAACTCTATTTGGACTTGGTCTTGAGCTGCGCCCAAAACTCGCTGGGCTTCATTACGGAGCAACTCTCTATCTTGCCGTTGGTATCGAGCAAGTCCTTGTCGCCAGAAACCACGTAAGAGACTCCGCCGCCGATAGCCGCCTCCAAGAACTTGTCGTCATCCCGATCGCGACACACGGGTCGCGCAAAACGCACCGGCTTCACCATCTCGGCGTGAAGTCCGATCAGGGCGAGGATGCGATCTACGTCCACCTCGGGAGTCTTTCGACCAAGGTCTTTTAAAACACGGGAGTATTCTTCAAGAATAGGCATGGAGACGACGATCTGAAACTGCCCGTCGATCCAAGCCTCGAGGATCTTTGCCGGAGTTCCCTTCCAGAAGACACCCGAAACGAAAACGTTCGTATCGAGGATAACGCGCACGTTCAGCCCTTGCGGCTCTTACGGATCGCCTCACGTACGGCAGAGGGCTTCAGGCGAGCTTTACGGGCGGCTGAACGGGACTGAGAAAGGAGTCCCTTCATCTGCGAAAGATCAGGCCTAGTGAGGGCCTTAAGAATCACCGTGTCACCTTCGCCGATCACAACGAATTGGGCGCCGACCTCAAGGCCGAGGCTTTCGCGGATCTCCTCCGGAATCACGACTTGTCCTTTGGATGAGAGTTTAGTCGTTGCGTAACCCATAGGGACCTCCTGAAGCATTAATCTTACCAGTAAGATTATACAGAGTTTCGTTCAGTAAAGCTCGAAAAAACGACTCAAAAATAGAGCCCAAAAGATGAAAACATGCCCAGGGAGGGGTCAGTAACGAAAACGAGTTAGAAATGGAAGAGGCCGAAGTATCGAACTTTCATCGTGAAAGACATCCTTGGGCCAGAAGCTTTTTGGGAAAGTTTTCCCAATCATTTCCCAATGCTTTCCCATTCGTTTCCCAGTGGACCCGTACACCGTATTCCTCGCGGATACGGAGGCAGTCACCCGTTCAAACGGGGAGAGTCCCGGCAAAAGCACGAAGTGCCAAGTCTAAGCCGCTGCTGCCGGAGTCAAAACTAGAGTTATGCACTGCAAGTTGTCTGTCTCGCTGAAGAGCCATACTCTCTGTAAATGTGCCGGCAATAAAAACAAATCATCCAACGACATGGATTCTAACATTCGCGACTCTTGCCACCAGCATAACTATTGCAATGTTAGTGGGCGGATATCCTTGGAGTACCGTCAATATCACGAACTTTCACCAATACGGTGGAGTGACCACTGAGCTGTTACAAAATGGTGAATGGTGGCGCATTGCCACGTCGCAATTGGTGCACGTTAAGCAAGGGCACATGCTTCTTAACGTTGTGCTTCTCTTTTTCCTGTCTCTGTATATTGAGCGTTCCGTCGGTGGCATCCGACTTCTAACTGCCTGGCTCATCGGTGGCGGATTGGGGACCTATGCAAGCACGCTTTTCTGGGTGCCTCCTCCATGGAACGTAGGGACCGGTGCCTCGCAGGCTTTAATGAGTCTGACGGCATTTTGCATAGTATTGGCAAGAAAAGGATATTCATACCCAAAGTGGATCAAGAGAACTGTCGTTATTACAGTCATTGCGAATCTTGCTCTTGATCTACTGTTCGCAGGATATCCCAAACCCGGCAAAATCATTGGATTCGCTACTGGCTGGTTAGTTGGACTGGCGCTGATCCCGACCGCAAAGAACGATCCGGAGTCCGAGGGTATTACATCCACATGACCAAAGACCAAACGGCTCGGGACTTCTTCCGAATCCCGAGCTTTTCAGATATCGCTCTTCAATCCCCGACTTCCCGCACGGTAAGACTCTAGTAAGACTTTACTAAGACAACGCCCGTGACGATCTGTGATTTCCAGTGATGTCGTGTGAGTTCGCGACGGCTTTGTCCGCGAAAACTGTCACCGATGATTTTCAGAAGTTACGATCGAAACGCCGAATTCGCGTTCCGTAAATTGGCGGAGAGGGAGGGATTCGAACCCTCGTTACTCTTTCGAGTAATCCGGTTTTCAAGACCGGCGCGTTCAACCGCTCTGCCACCTCTCCTCGCTCAGGCACCTCTAGTTAGCCCGTTTTTGTGTGCGCGGGCAATGCTAAGGCGAGGGATTCCGTCCGAAGGCAGAGGTGAGCATCTCGATCCAACGGTCCACCCCCTGATCACCCAGGGTGGGTAGCTCCACGCGGAAGCGCTCGTCGCGATTTCCCGTGCGCCTCCACACGTTGATGTGGCCTTGGCCGTTGCGATCCACGTCGAAACGCCAACCCGTGCCATGGCCCTCGAAGCCGGTGATTTTCCCCTCGCCGTAGAGTCGGCTCTCGTAGGGCCGAGCGGTGCCCACGTCGCCGATCAGTCCGTTGACGACCTGGCGAGCGTCCTCGAGCTTTCCGGTTTTCGTATGGACAATCCATTCGTAGCGACCCTCAGCATCCTCGGTGCGCTCGATCTTTTTTACCACCGAAAGGGAATTGTCCGGGATCGAGGCGAAAGTATCCGGTCCGATGGCGCCGAAGTCACGGCGAAGCTGAGTGCGCAGGTTCTTGGCCACTTGTCGCTGGCTGTCGGTAACCACCGCGACGGGCTTCGGCGTTGCGACCGCGGGATTGGAGGACGCAGGAGGAACTGAGACAACAGCGGAGGGCTTCTGGACCTGAGGCTTGATTCCGCGTCGGATCAGTTCGGACTGGATGGCTTGACGGTACTCGCGCAAGAGCTCCGCCCTTTGGAGTGGAGTGACGCCCTCGGTGGGGTGCAGCATGCTCGCCTGATAGAACACTTCCAAATCTACCTTGGGATCGGTCAGATTCGCCACCGGAACGCCGGATGCCTGCAAAGTATCGAGGGTGTTGATGGCCGCCTCACGCAACATGTTCTGTCTTGAAGCTGCCAGTTGGCGAAGCTGCACAGTCTGCGGCATGACTGTCTCTCGCGTGACACGGTCTGCCAAGTCCTGAGCCTTTGCCTGAGCCTCCCTCGCTCGTTCTCGCTCGACCTTGCTGAGTGCGGTGTTCGCGGCTCGTTGCTCGTGAAAGGACGCCAACGATCGAAAATTCTTGGCTGTCTCTCCCGCTTCTTCGACCGCGGATTCCAGCTTTGCGGCCTGTCGGAAGTTCAACAGCACGCCTGTGAATGCGGGATAGGCCCGTCTCGAGGCCTCCATGAAGGGGGCATATTCTCCTGTGGCGATCGGCCGATTTACTCGATTCGCCGCGAGAGCTTCCATGTTCCAACCGATCGATGGATTCTCCAGAGCTCGTCTAGCCTCAAGACTCGCCTCGTCTATCGAAAGGTGACGACCTCGAAGTTGGGCCGAAGCCTGCAAGTTCCGAGCTATTCGACGAACACGTGCGGCATGATCGAGTTCCTCCAGTAAGAGGGCCCGAAACTCGACGGGGTCCTGGGTAACCGCCTCCGAGACGCGAATCATCCGCCGGCCCTGCGCATCGATCGCCAAATGCCCTCTGCCGTTCTGAACACTGGAGGGGCTCAGCTCAAAGGTTCCGCCCTCGTCAACGTGAGCCGCAATGAGGCGTTCGATCTCGGTGACTTGCTGAGGTGTCGCGCCCTCGCGCCACGATGGCGAGAGATTCTCGGGGTCGCGAACCTTCGGAGCCAGCGCCTTGGTGACTCGGACGGTTTGGGGAGACGTGTCCGGTTCGGGCAACGCCGCCACGGTTTGCTCGAGTTCAGCGATGGCCGCCTGTTGCTCGGCGCTCAAGGCTCCGACCTTGAGAGCGCGCAAGGCGTTCTCGAGCGAAGCGCGTAAACGCCGTAGATCACGTTTGACGTACGCTCCCGAGAGTAGCGTACGACGCATGTCGTTGCGCGCGTAAATGCGCGCGTAGCGCCAAAGCGCGTCGACGCCCTCAGGGGTCGACAATTTCACCAAGGCATTGCGAATGCCGCTTTCGGTCCTCGTCACCGCCTCACTCGCGACGCTCTTTGCTCCACCTTGGACGGCCAGGGCGTGGCGCGCCTCGAGAGCCGCGAACTCTTCGGCCTCCTTGGTACTGAGTTTACCCAGTCCCTGGAGCGTGCGGAGTTCTGCCAAGCGCAGGCTTTGCTTGGCGAGACTACGCGGATCGAGCGGTAATTGATTGAACAGCACGTCGATGGCGACTACAGAGCCGGAAGCCACGCCCGTGACGACCGCCCGCGTTCCCTTCGCGACCACGGTCGTCCCCTTCACGAACCCATTGACGACGGCCCCGCCTTTGAGGACGGCTCCCGCCGTGCCCAGCGTAGCGAGGAAAGTGACGGTTTGTGCGGTGGCATTGGCAATACACCTGGACATTTGATCGCCATCGCCGCTGAAGCAGGGCTGGAGGGTTTTCGCCACGAACTCGGCTACCGGCGCACCGTACTTCTGCGTAAGCATCGTGCCCACGCAAACTTCCACGTTTAGATTCTGCGCGACGTCCTGAATAAAGCCGGCGGAAGAAGGGGTTTGAATCTGCTCGGCGCAGCTGTTCCAAGCTTCGTCAAAGTTGATATGGGTTTCCTTACCGAAGCGATCCAACAAACGTTTGGTGAGCGCTTTCGTGCCGATTTTATGTCCGGGGTTTTCGGGATCATCCACGGGATTGTCGCGGAGCCAGTTCCACGCGAACACGCCGCCGGCCCCGATGCCTTGAGCCGTGGCCACGGCACCTTTGCCCACGTTGGCGACCCCATCGACCACGTTGTAGGCGCCTTTCTGAAGACCCTCGGCACGCGCAACTTCGATGTCGATCAACGTGTCTTCCACGTGAATGGCACCGTCGCCGGGCTTCCACGCAGCGATGCTCGCGTTTTTCTTGCCTGCCTGATCGAGCAAGGTGGTGGGCGCTTGGCGACTTCCGCCGCATCCGGCAGCATCGGTCGGGATGCCCAGGTCCGCTAAGCGCGTGGTGAGCATTCTGTAGCCGGAGGAATTCACGCCTGCGACCGACCAACCCTCGTAGTCCTTGAAGCCAAACTCCCGAAACTTCGCGCTCAGTTGGAGTTCGCGATCCGTAATCATTCCCACGGTGGCGCCGGTACGTTCCTCCACGATCATCCAACCCGCGGAGAGCTGCTGCTTGCCGCGTACGGTGCGCACGCACTTTTGGAATCGCAAACCAGGGTGCGCAGGATCGCGCATCGTGACGCGATCGCAATTGGAAACCACTCCTTGATCAACGTAAAAAGGATTCCAGTTTTTCTGCGCCGCTTTGGCCCAACTGTCGGGTTCGGCGGGCTCGAACTTCAAGCGCGAAAACTCCACAAGCGTGCAAAGCTCGGACAGCGCGACGGCTCCACCCGGTAAACAGGAGGCCGCATCATGGGTCGCCAAGTATTTGCGCGCGGCCACGACCTGCGCATCGAGCTGGGCGCGAGCCGCCGCATTGCCGCTGCGGAGCCAGTCCTGCATCGCCACGCTGCCCCAATGAAAGACTTTGGCGAAGGGTTGCGCCTCCCAGCTTTCGGGCGTTTTGCCAACGCACGAAATGAGGCCCGAAGCGGGACGCGGAACAACGGCGTCAGCGGCGAGCAATCCTTTGTGATTCTCGGCGTTTCCCGCAGGCGATGCGGCCTGCGCCGTAGCCAGCACCCAACCGCCGAGGAACGCCCATTTCATGGATCCTTATCGGCTTTACGGGCTCCGAAAAGGAGCGCTTTTGCCAGGCCCCCCAAACTTGGTTAGATCGGAGAGTTAAGGGCCCGACCCCTTGCGAGCCCGCCACCGCCAACCCCGCCAGGCCCGGAAGGGAGCAACGGTAACGGAGGCAGCTTTTGGCAGGGTCAGTCGGGCCCCCTTTTTTTATCCTCTCCACGGCTTGCCGCGCAGAGTCATTTCTTCGTTAGGGGGACCATGTCCTACCAGGTCATTGCGCGGCGCTATCGCCCGCAGAAATTTGCGGATCTCGTCGGCCAAGAAGCCGTCGCACTCACCCTCCGCAACGCCGTGGCCCAAGGACGCACCGCCCACGCTTATCTGTTCACCGGACCTCGCGGGGTGGGCAAAACCTCGGCCGCCCGTATCCTGGCCAAGGCCCTGCGTTGCGAGCAACTCGGTGCGGACGGCGAGCCCTGCAACGTTTGCTCTTCTTGTAAAGGCGTCACGGACGGCTCGAGCCTGGACGTCATCGAGATCGACGCGGCCTCCAATACCGGCGTCGATAACATTCGAGAGCTGCGCGATGGCGTGGGCTACGCCGCCGCGAGCGGCCGCTACCGCGTGTACATCATCGACGAAGTGCATATGCTCTCGACCGCGGCCTTCAACGCTTTGCTGAAGACTTTAGAAGAACCGCCGCCGCACGTGGTGTTTATCTTTGCCACCACCGAACTCCACAAAGTGCTGCCCACGATTCTTTCGCGCTGTCAGCGCTTCGACTTCCGCAAAGTCCCGACGGAAGACATGGTGGCCAGCCTCCAAGCGATCTGCGAGCTGGAGAAGGTGAAAATCGACGGCGCTGCCTTGCGCACGATCGCGCTCGAATCCGAAGGTTGCTTGCGCGACGCCCAATCACTCCTCGATCAAGCCATCGCGTTTTGCGGCGGCGAGATCACGGCCGAGCGCTTAGAGAAGGCACTCGGGCTACTCGACCGCGCGTCCTTCTTGTCGCTGGTCGACGCCATAGGCGATCACGACGCATCGATCGCCCTGAAGGTCGTCACGCGCTCGATCGACAAAGGCAACGACCCCAAGATTCTGGTCAATCGCCTGGTCGATTTTCTCTCGGATTTACACTACCGGGCCTTTGCCAAGGAAAGCCGTCATCCGGATCCCGAACTCGATGCCGCCTTCGATCGGCTGACCGGCAAACTCGCGACCGACGAAATCGTACGCGCGCTTGACCTCGCGCTACGCTCGCAAGCCGGCCTCCAGGGTGCCGTGAACCCGGCCGTGGCTTGCGAGTCGTTGGTGGTGAAACTCTGCCTGCAGCGTCCCGCGTTTGCGGCAACCGCCCCGGCCGTGACTGTCGCAAGGTCTGTGCCGTCGGCGACCCCTGTGCCAGCGGTAACTCCCGCGAACTTCTCGCGCCCCGCTCCCACGCCTCCCACGCGCGCCTCGTTCAGCAGTCCGGCTTCTCCTCCGACAGTCGATTCCTCCGCTCCCGTCAGCGGAGGCACCCAAGCTTTAGAAAATTACATCCGCGCGCAAAAACCCGCGTGGACGCCCGTGCTTGCCAGCGTCGTCTCGATCGACGTCTCCGGCGGCGTGGCGCACGCTCGCGCCAAAGGGGACTTTGCCGGCAAGCGTCTGGCCTCGGGCGACGGCCTCGAAGTGTTGAAGGCCGCCTACAACGTGGGCAAAGCCCTGGTGACGCTGGAAGACGCCAGCGCCGGACTGCCCAAGGAAGATCCCGTGCAAAAGAAGAAAACCCTCGCGCGCGAGCACGAAGCCGTTCTAGCGGCCGTGAAGCATCTCGACGCGAGCATCATCGAAACGCGGGTGCTCGACGGAGACCCGAAAGCCGGCGCCGCGCGGCCCCGGAGAGGAGACGAATAAATGAAATTCCCCAATGGTGGCGGTGGCGGCGGCATGGGCGGCCTTATCCAACAAGCCCAACGCTTGCAGACCGAAATGAAAGCACTCCAGGAAAAACTCGCCGTGCGCGAGATGACCGTGGAGAGCGCCGGTGGCCGCATCAAGATCCGCATCAACGGCAAACAAGAAATCCTCGGCATGGAACTTTCGAGCGAGATCATCGATCCGGCAGATCCGGCGATGCTAGCCGACCTCGTCAAAGTGGCCGTCAACGACGCCGTTCAGCAGTCGCAAAAAATGGTCTCCGGCGAAATGTCCAAGATTGTTCCTCCCGGTTTCGCAGGATTGCTCTAAGATTTCCCTCAGCGAATGAAGCTGTTGCCGGAAAGCCTGCAGGTCCTGGTTGCCGAACTCGGCAAGCTCCCCGGAGTGGGTGAACGCACGGCCATGCGCTACGCGGTCTCGCTACTGCGCGCGGGCCCCCGCCGCCTGAACGACATGCAACGCGCTCTACGGGCCGCGGGCGAGGATGTTTCGCACTGTTCGACCTGTCATTTCTGGACCCAGGCCGGGTTTTGCCCGATCTGCGCCGATCACCAGCGCCCGATCGCACGCCTCTGCGTGGTGCGCGACAGCCCCGACGTGGTGGCGCTGGAGCGCTTCCGCGCGCACGCGTGGAAGTACCACGTGCTGCAAGGTCTGCTCTCGCCCTTGGGCGGCGTGGGCCCGCAACAGCTGCGTCTCGACTCGCTCTTCCGGCGCATCCAGGACAACGGCATTCAGGAAATCATCCTCGCGCTCGATGCCACCGTCGAGGGCGACGCCACCTCGCTCTACATCCGCGACCACCTGCGTGAATCGAATCCGGGCCTCAAGCTCACACGCACGGCGATGGGGCTGCCCGCGGGTTCCAGCGTGGAGTACCTGGATCCGTCCACCCTGGAGAACGCCCTCACGCACCGCACGGATTTCGATTGATGACTTCGCTCTTGGTGCCCGAACTTTCGCTAGCTCTGCATCGCTACGTGATCGTGGCGCCCACCGCTAAGGACCTGCTCGATTTCTTGGAAGCGGCTTCGTTTGAGCTGACCACGGAACTTGGTCCGGGCCAGGCACTGGACTTCCGCTCGACGGCCCTCCAAGAAGGCGCGCTTCGCGCCTGGATGAGCTTTACGCTCGGCCGTCGTGGGCAACTCGACGTGCGCCTGACCTTCCTGGGTTTTGCCCTTGATTCGGGACAACCGGCCCCGGAACTCCTGCAATCGGCGGATGGCTATATCTTTCATATCCCGCCGGGTCGCCCGGCCGCAGATGCTCTCACGCGCCTCCCCCTGACTCCCGAAACTCGCCGTAAGCCGGCTCTGATTACGGGGCTATCGTCGGCCCCAGCAAGTGACCTGCAAGCTGAGGCTTTGCGCGCTTGGGGAAGCCGTAGCTTTCCCTACCTTCTGGAAATCGCCACCGACGACCGCCCGCTGGGCCGCAGCCTGGATTGGCTCTTGAGCTTTTAGGAAACTTTGTCTACCTTGCAGACTTCGATCGGAATTCGCTGGTAGCTCAGTTGGTAGAGCAGGTGACTGTTAATCACCGGGTCGCAGGTTCGAGTCCTGCCCAGCGAGCCAATTTTGATCCTTGGGAGGTGGATGTGGACTCAAAGACACCTTCCCAACTTCCCAAACTGCCGACTCCAGAACAGATTGAAAAAAAGCTGCGTCTTTCGTTTGGTTTATTTGAAGCCGCTTTTGAGATCAAAAAACACCAGCTTTCTAAAAAACATCCCGATAAATCCGATCGGGACCTGAATCACATGACGATGGCTCTCTTTGAAAAAGGAGCCAAGTGATGTCGCTCCCCTCGATCATGGCTGTGTTTCAAGATGTGCTGGCTCGACTCGAGGACGCAAAAATTCCCTACATGGTGGTCGGGTCTCTTTCGTCCATTGTGTATGGCGAACCCCGCATGACCAAAGACATGGACATCGTGATTGATGTGCCTGCTCAGGATGCCTCGAAGTTTGAATTTTATTTCCCCTTTTCAGGTTTTTATTGCCCACCGGCCGACATCTTAAAGGATGAGATCGTAAACCGCGGCCAGTTCAACCTGGTTCACCATGAGTCAGGCCTCAAGATCGACGTCATCGTGCGTAAACAAAGTCCTCATGCCATTGAAGAATTTAAACGTCGCCAAAAGATCTCTTTCTGGAAGGGCTTTGAGGCGTACATTGCCAGCCCGGAAGACGTGATCATCAAAAAACTCGACTTCTTTCGTGAAGGTGGATCCGAAAAACACATCACCGATATTCGCGGGATTCTTGCGAGCACGGAAGTTGACCGAAAGTATATGGACGAGTGGTTCTCAAAGCTTGGATTGAACGAATTCTGGAAGAAAGTATCTCTCTAAGTCCGCTAAGTCGGAAGTTCGAGATTTCATTCTGGTTATGTTGATCTAGGTCCCGCAGGTGCGTCTTCCATCGCATTCCCCCTGGAAATAAGAATCGCAACCTTTTCGAGTTTTGTAACGACCGAAAATCCAAACCCATGTGGATTTCTCGTCTTTGATTTCTTTGCCTGGATCCGCGCCAGAGACGCAAACAAACTTCTCATTCTTCGTAAACTTCTGCCAATCCTTCGCGTAAAGCCGACATGATCTGAGGGGAATCGGGCGTCGACTTATAAACTCATGTAATTCCCCATCCCGCGCGGCCGATACGACCAACATGGACATGACAACCTTTTCGTAAGGATCAAATTTTCCACGCTCGCAGATCATTTCAGAGTCTTTAACTTCGAAACACTGCCAATAGGGATAGGGAGATACTCTTTTCTCAGAGGAGAAAGGCATGGGCTCAGCAATGCAAGTGTTGATCCTCAAATCTTGTTTGTTAAGAATCCCGAAATCATCTGTCAGCAGTCCATGGGGGAATTCTTTTCTAAGTTCTTGCAAATGCGTTTGCTGCCCAGCGGCCAAAGAAACTCCACAAGCTAAAAAGGCGGAGATTAGGGCCTTCGACATTTCCTTAAGTCCTCCAGTTTTTCATTAAACCTCTTCATCAACACCGAAGCCCTGGCTTTTGTGGCAGTCCTGGCGCCCTTGAACTCAGCGACGGCCTCCTCCCAAGTCGCCGTTCTTTTTAGACGACTCGACGCAATTTCCTGTTTGCGAAACAACCATCGGATTCCAGCGCAAATGTTATTGGAAGGATCGTCGACATCCTCTCGTGTCAAAGTGAGGTAGTGGTCTTTCAACTCGCCCTTCTCATTGCCAAGTATTTTTCTTGTGTCGTTGGTGATTTGCATCAAGCCGCGAGCGCTGTTTTTATCTTGCGTATTGGCCAAAATTTTTGGATCGAATCCTGATTCACTTGCGATGAGCGCTTTGATGATGTCAGGGGTAAGTGGAGTTTCAGGTTTAAGGACATCATTCCAGTATTTCGTCCAGCCTGCGATAAGATCATCGTACTGATCGCCCCGATTCTTGAACCCCAAATCGATAGGACACGGTTTCTTTTTTACTTTTGAAAAATTTTTGTCTGCCATTTCCTGAATCTCGTCAGGGTAGAGCTGATCCTTGCCAGTGGGATTAAGGACGCAATGCCCATGCCGGATCGCCACACCGCCCGCAGGATTCTTTTTGCTCGGTGGGATCCTTAGAGGATGCGTTCGCCTCCAGTGTTCACCAGAAGGGCAAAGACGCCAGGAATGAAGACTGTTCTGATTCGTCGCCTTCTTTTTAGAAACCTTTTTCACGCAATCTCCTAAGTAGCTTAGTAGAAACGCTTGCCGTTCTTCCTGCGTAGCCGCAAGTATAAGTCATTGTAATATAGGGCCTTTAACCTGGTCAGAGGACTGAGCTCTAGTAACCTCTAATAAAAAATGTACGAGCAAACTTTAGCTTGGTCTGCCAAGAACGAAGCCTCGCTGCCGCCTGGTTATGCCGACTTCAACCTCACGTGAGCCTGGTGTTCATCGGTGGCAGCGACCAGTTTCGACAAGCGGCCCGAGATCTCGATCTTCAGCTTATCCGCGGCCCAAGCACGGACAGCCGCCTCGTTCACCTTCTCTAGTCGCTTTTCCTTGGCACGTTCCCACTTCAGGATCGCCGTGGGTGAAAAGCCCAGCTCGGCACCCATGCGGCCAAGCGAGTAGCCGAAAGTCTTGCGCAAATACTCGACCTCAATACCGCGGATGGGCACAAGCTTCTGCACGATGAACGCCGCCACCCTATCTTCGATTTTCTTGAGCACTTTGGCGTCAACACCTTCGCCAAACTCGGTCTTCGAGACCGGCACCCCGACCACCGTTAGCCACTCAAGACCTCCGAACTGTTCCATGACTTTCTTTCGCGTCATCGCATCTCCTTCAATAGACCGTTACCACAACGACCCCGTTGTCGATTCCTACGATTACTGTGAGGTCTTCACCGTCCAGATCGTGACCTAAGACCTTATATGTCCCGCGCGTCGGATCCAGAGCACATTTCTTCGCGGTCCGCCCGCACTCGACAATGTCGGCCCGCCTCACGTTTCGTTGAGGCATCCGCTCCTGCTCGGCATGAAAAGTCAAAATGAAATCATTTCGGGCCAGCGCCTCAACAATCCATACCTCGGTCTTACCCAACACGGGCCCCCTCACTATATACTAAGTTAACAACTTAGAGAACATTGGTCGACGCCATTTCCCTTCGGGCCAAGTCGCTGGAAGCCCATACCGGCACGGTCACGACCAAGGACGGCACGGGCAACTGGAAGTACAAGGCGATCCCACTGCTTTAGTTCCCACACGTAGACACAGACTTGAGGGGTTGCAGAGAGCGACGGTTTTCCGCCAATTTTCGCTGTGACCCCCACCTGCTAGAATGGTGCCGATGATCTCGCGTCGTGCCTTGTGTCTTTGGACTCTTGCCGCGGCGTCCTCGCCCGCCTGGGGCCAATTGAGCAAAGAAAGCGGGCGTTGCACCGAAGACGCCATTGCCGAACAGCAGACGCTGGCCAAGGACGACAAAGCCGACGACGACCTCAAGTTTAATCTTCAGGAGGCGCTCTACACGGACGCCCTCAAGGTTTCTGCGATGCTGAAGGACCCCAAACACAGCACCCATCCCCCGGCTTACCTTCGCAATTGTCTGGACCGCAAAAAAAAGCTGATGGCGCTGAATCTAGATCGTTCCTCGCCGATGCTGAAGGCTTCGTTCCGCATGCTGGTGCTGCTGGGCCAAATCGAAGAATTCACGGGCCGCAAGGAGCAAGCCCTGCTGCGCTACCGAGCCGCCCTGGCGCGGGAAAAACTCCACTTTCCTACCCTGAGACGTGCTTACGACCTGTGGACGGCAAAACAACTAGAAGACTTTATCCAGGCCGATATTCGCCAACTCGACAACAAGAAGTTGAACGAGTTCATCGAACAGTCCAACGATTTCGCCGGACCCATCCTGAGTGCTCCCGATGCGCCCAAGGAGCTCAAGATCAGCGTGCTCGAAGTGCGGGCGGGGCTCTTGCAGCAGTTCCAGCGCGAGCCCGAAGCGATGAAGGATTACGCACGAGTGTTGGATGTGGATCCCAACCATAAGAGATCCCTGCGCCGCTTGGCGGAGTTCGAACGCACGCGCAACCGCCCCGCCGAGATGCGTAAGTACCTCGAGCGTCTGGCACCGCTCGATCGCAAAGACCTCGCGGTGCAGCTGAATCTTCTCGCTCTGGAGTATCGGGACGAAGATGCACAAGCTCTGCTGACCTCCTCCCAGGCCATCGAGAAAGTGCACCCGGGAAACGCCGAGGTTCGCGCCTACCGCGGCTATGCCCTTTACAAGATGGGTCGCGGCACCGAGGGCGAGAAGCTTGTTCGCGAGGCGCTCAAGAAAGACCCTAAGAACAAGGTGGCACGCTCAGCCCTTTCAAGCCTGCATCGCGATCGCGCCGAAAAACTAAAGGAAGCGGGGCAGCCCGGCGGAGCCTTGGCTGAGTTCGCCGAAGCTCTCAAGCTCAACCCCGACGACCTCAAGCTTCGCGAGCGCATGGCGTTGTTTATCTACGATTTTCGCAAGGGCGAGAGCTTCCAGCCTGCGGACGTGACCATGAAGGACCTCGATCGCGCGCTCGACTTGCTCGATCCGATCGTCAAGCAGGACTACGTCAACCAGGGCACGATCCAGGTGTACGTGGCGTCGGCCGCACGCTCCAGCTCGCCGCGCCGAGGCTCCCCGCTCTGCGAGCGCTACGAACGGGACTACGGCTCGGCTCCCGACGTGGAGTTCGTTCTCGATTGCGTGAGCTGCCATCGAGACGCCTCGAAAGACGCCAAGGCACGCTCCTTGTTGGAAGCTTCCCTCAAGATGCCCAAGTACAAAGCGGGCAACGATCGCCTTTTCGATGCGCTGAAAAAACTCTAGCTACTGTCCGAAATGCACCTTGTCGCCCGGGCCCACCGAGAACTCGGGCAGGATGTAGGAACCGTCCTGCGTGGTGGAAATCTGCGCACAGACCTCTTGTAACTCCTCATTGTTGGAATCACGACGACAGGAGCCGCCCTCGCAGAAGGACTTGCACTGATACTCGACCATTTGCTTGAGCTGGATCACTCGGAAGTTGAGGCGAGCGCAGGTCGTCGTGTCCTCCGGGCTGCGGGCGGACGCGGCAGGCCGCTCGCCGGGTACTGCGGCGAAAGTATCGAAGAGGGAATAGCGGACGGTCACCTTTCGCTGAGGATCCGTGATTCCCTTGCCAGAGGAACCCATGCATTTCTCTTGTAGGATTTTTTTGTAGGCCTTCAGCATAGGCCAAACCTGACCGCCCAGTTGAGTGGGCCCCCGACATTCCATGAAGTTCGTCACGATGGAGTTCGTGCCCAGAAGATTTTGTGCTTCCGTCGCCTTCTCGTCTTTGGTAGCGGCGCCGTAGGACGTGTACAAGGAATCCATAAAGTCCTTGATCGCGGTCTGAGGGGGCTCCTTCCCAGCATGAATCGCCGAATTCACTGCTTCAGGGTTATCTTGGGCATTGCGCTCCATGACCTGAACGAAGGCCCCGCGAATCAGGTTTCGAGCCAGGCCTGCGGGGTCGTCTTTAAAGTCGTAGCACTTGGAGACAGGAGCCTTGCCGACTTCGCAGGATTTTCCGTCTTCACTGAGACTTACTTTGGTCTTAAGCAAGAAGTTAAGCAGCGAGAGGTCGATTTTGGCCTTTACGGACTTGAGCGCCTTCACGGCTCCTGCCGGGAGAATCCTTTGGCAGTCCGGAAGCAGGAGCCGATTGATCGAGAATCTTCTCCGAAGAGCAGGGTGCGACGCCACGACTCCGTCGGCCGGGCTTCCGAGACACTCGTTAAGTTGCGCTTCGCTTACCTTGTGGTCAGAGATCCATTTTGAGGGGCTAAATCCAAGCGTGTCTAAGAACTCTTTTCCGGACTCACAGTAATCTCCCTGCGTCCCCGACTGAAAGAAACTGACCTCACTGAGCGCCGACTGCCAGTTTTCATTGCCGGCCTGACTGTGAGTTTGCAGGAGTTGTTGGCAAAGATATTTTGCCGTGATGCCCGAGCACTGAATATCCCCGGCGTTTTTGGGGTCGTTGCACTTGGCGACTATTGAGGGTTCCAAGCCCTTCGTAATCTTGCTTTCGATTGCGTCGAGCTTCGGCTTCTCAGTTGAAGATTGATCACAGGCCGTGCCCACTGGCGCCGCACTATCCAGGGCGCGACCTTGAGCGGAGTCCCGCGCGACAGCCTTAGCATGTAAAAACGCCAACTCACTGTCATAGGCCTTAGCGGCGAGTTCTTTGCTGTCCTTCGCCTTTGCAAGATTCGCGCGATCGATTTCGGCCTCCTGCTCAAGCTTCTTGACCGTTTCTGAGCTCGGAGGATTCTTCGCCGAGTACGTAGGCTCGTTTTTCGTGGCAAGGCCTCGAGTGAGAACACCCGAATCGAGCTTCGGAGCAGGGCAATACATTCCGGCCGAGCACGGATCCGGAGTGGAGGCCGGCGCCCGAGTGGGAGCGGGCTTTGGCGCGGTAGCTTTAGGGGCTGCAGCGTTGTCGCCGCCGCCCTGGCCGGGAGACATCGGCGCATCGCTGGGTTTATTCGCGGCCACCTTCGGGTTCGACGGTGCTGGCGTCTTGCTAGGCTTCGAGCGGCCCGTGTGACCGGAGGTCCCCCCCTCGGAGACGGAACCGCCGCCCGTGTTGGCCACAACCGGTGCCGGGGTAGAAGGCGCGGGCGCGACATCGCCGCCCGGCAGGACCGAAGTCACGCTGGGTGCGGGCGGATTGACCGGTGCCTGAAAGTTTCCGCTTTGCGCCACGGGCATGTCCGTGACAAGCGTCTGCCCCTCCAAAGAGTAGGGACTCGGTTCGTCCAAAGTTTCGGGTTCGCGAAACGACGCATCGAGAGCGTCCGTCAGATCCGACAAACCCGAGGTGGATTGGAGCGCACGCGAGCCACCCTCGCTGGCCGGTGCCCGACTGCCCTCTCCACTCGGAGCGCTGACGCTCGCGAGCAGAGTCTGGTCGTTGTGAACGGCCTCGCGGAACGCCACGACCTGTTCTTGGCTGAGACCAAAAGACTGTGAAAGCAGTTGCTCGGTTTCGGGATCAAAGCTCGTGAGCGATTTTCCATCCATCACGTCGCCGATGTGAGCCAGCAGCTTGTCGAACTGGGCCATGTCCGTTGCCGAGGCATTGGGATCATTCAAACGATCCAAGAAATCGGCAAGCTTGTCCGAAGCTCCCGACTTTTCGAGCGCGGCCGCGAGAAAGTGTAGACGCCGCAGATCACGCGTTTTGGCTTCGGTGGCCTCGAGGGCGGACATCTCGTTGTCCTTGAACTTGTCGCCGTAGAATCGAGCCTTTTGCAGCAGCGTCACGAGAATCAAGCGACGCAATTGATCCCCCTTGGCGTTCATCGCCTCGAGTTTTTTCCACTGCGCCTGCAGCTGAAGAATTTCTCCTTGCTCGGGGCCCAGAATCGCGGAATCGTTTAGCTGGCCGGCCTTTAGTTTCTCGGCCAGAGCGTCGCTCACGTGAGTGATGTTTTCGGCGGCCACCTTGTCTTTGTAAGCCCTCAGCAATCCCTCAAAGACATTGTTGAACTGAGAGGAGTCCATGGGCAGAAGATCCGTGACCGAGATCCCCACACCGCCCTCATCGGTGGCGCTGGAACTGACCGCGCCCACCGGGCGCGAGGCAAAGAGCGACAGCACCGCGCAAAGCGGAAGGGAGAGTGCGCGGTGACCAAGAACCAGGCGTTTTCTCAAGTTTGAAAATCCTTCCCTTCCTGTATCGGCCAGCGCTTCCGAGCACTTAAGCTCAAAAGCAGGCCCCTGGGCTCCCCCTAGCCCTTAAAACGAGCAGGGAACAGGCCACAGGCTAAGTGCTGGGAATGAGTAGTGATAACATCGAGGCATGCGGGCCCCTGGGACACGTTCTCTCCTTATATATGCCGCGTTCTTGCTGGCGGGAGCGCCCGCGCGCGGCCAAAAAGGCAGCACCAAGCCTCAGGTGATCTCCAAGATGCAAAACCCCCTGCGCTTCACCGAGCGCCCCTCCGCATCCCTCAACGAGCCCGGCAAATCGCAGATCGCCTTTGCTTGGCCGGCCTCGGACTGGGATCTGGAATCGCAAATCTGGAAAGTGGGCGACAGCTACAACCTGGAAAGCAAAATCGACGTGCGCAAAGCGAACCAGGCAATCCTCCCCACCGACAACTACGGCCGCCTCACCAAGGAAGCCAAGGCCCTCACGGGCCGACCCTTCATCAAGTACTTCTTGCCCGACGGCACACAGAAAATCATCGACGTGCAGTGCACCAAGAAACAATGCCGCGGCCTGTGGAAGAACTTTCCCTATCGCGCGGACATCCCCACCCGATACCGCGTGGAGGTAAATATCCGCGGCCTTCAGGGCCAGAGCTGGCAGATCTCCTTTAACCAAGTGACGCCCGAAAAAGACCTCGTACAGCTGAAGCCCGAGATCCTCGCGGCGGAGGCGCCTCACCGTTTCTCCCGGTCCCGCCTTTATCAAAAAGGCAACTACGTGCCGCCCGGCGTGGGGGGGGCGCGCGAACCCGACTTCATCGAAGAGTGGAACTTTGAGCCGACTCAAAAAAATAACGCCGTGGCCCCCCACCGCTTGGGACGACTCACGCTCTACGAGATTCTCGATGGCCCCTTGATCCTGGAAGTCGAACGCGCCAACGACGGCACGCTCGAATCCATCGAAATCAATACGGGCGATCGCGTGTGGCTTCCCGCGGAATCCATCGTGGGTATCAAGGCGCCAAGCGGCGGACGCCTGCGTCGCCTCGAATTCTCACTTTGAATTCTGGCACTCTAGAGAGGCATTTTGGACAACCAGGGCGCCGCTCGGCGCATTTCGGCACCCGAAGGGAAAGTCTTCTCGGTTTTGAGGTGTCGCACGAGTTGGAGTTTTTTCGCTTTCTGAGAGAACTTGCCGAAGTGTTCGAGGTGAGGACTAAGCTCGGACGCCGAAAGTTTCGCTTCGATCAGCCAAGTGGGTTGTCCCTTCTCGACCACTGCAAAATCCACTTCCCTCCCGTCCTTGGTCCGAAGGTAGTTCAAGGACAGGTCGCGGCCTTCCACGTCCTGCCGATAATGAATTTCTTTCAGCAGGGACAAGGCGACGAGATTTTCGAAACGGGCTCCCTCGTCGCCTTCCACCTGGCCCACGTCGTAGAAGTAATACTTGGGCTCTTTGAGCAGCGATCGCGCGATGTTGCGATGGTGGGGCGAAACCCGAAACACCACGTAGAGATTCTCGAGCGCCGTGAGCCAGCGGCGAACGGTCTTGGCATCACGCTCCAGGTCCCGCGCGAGCGAGTTGTAGGAAACCGGTGAGCCCACACGTCGGCGGAGGAGATCTACCAGCGTCTCCACACTCGCCATGTCCCGCAGCCCTTCCAGAGTCAGTAAATCTTGGCGCAAGATGATTTCCAAATGAGTGTTGCGCCAGCGAGCCGCGTCCGACTCGTTCCCCGATAGGAAGGGTTCCGGAAACCCACCGAGTCGCAGCAGCGCCTCCAAGATCTCTTCGGGCTTGCCCTGGCCCTGGAGTTCTTTCACGTCTAGTGGATAGAGCCGGTGTTGAAAAAAACGCCCAGCCAGCGAGTCTCCCATACGACGAGCGATGTCCATGCGAGCACTCCCGGTGACCAGGATACGGGGGCGGACGCCTTCCTTGTCGTAGATGCCCTTCAGGAAACGCTTCCAATCTTTCATTTTGTGAATTTCATCGAAAACAACGAGTTCCAGGGCCCGATCCCAGGACGACTCCCTCAGTCGAATCCGATCCGATCGGGCGTCGTAGTTGAGATAGTCAAAACTCGACGGAAAGATTCCCTTTGCGAGAGTCGTTTTGCCCGCCTGGCGGGGACCCGAGAGCAAGACGATCTTTCGCTCCAGATCGCGTTGAATCAAAGGTTTCTGCGCTCGCTCGATGAGGTGTCCCATGCCTTGACTTTATAGGCACGCACTCCCGAAAAGTCATGTCTTTTCAGGAGCTAACTCCCTTTTGGTCGAGGCTCGCCCGAACTCCCCCCGTGGACTATAAAACCCACTCGACGATGAAAACCGCACTGACCATTGGCAATTTCGACGGCGTGCACCGCGGTCACCGGGCCCTGGTCGACGCGGTCACCGCCTGGCGCCGAGCGCACGGAGGAGCCACGCGCTACAAAACCGTGGTGGTGAGTTTTGAACCCCACCCCGTGGAAGTGCTCCGGCCCGGCACGATCGTCCCCCGCCTCTCGGACCCCATCGACAAAGTGGAACGGCTGCAGAGCCTCGGCATCGACGAAGTGCACATGATTTCGTTCACCCCCGAGTTCGCCCGCATGACGGCGCGCGAGTTCTTTGACCAAGTGCTCGTGCGCGAACTGGACGCCGCGTTCGTGGCCTGGGGCCACGACTTCAACTTTGGCCACAAGCGCGAAGGCACCCCCGAGCTGATTCTCAAGTGGTGCGGCGAAAAGAAAATCGAAGCCAAGCTGATCGAGGCAGTCGAATGCGACGGCGACGTGGTTTCGAGCTCGCGGATCCGCAGGCTCATTGAGGAAGGTCAGCTCGTGTCGGCCGCGCGCCTCTTGGGCCGCGACTACGCGATCACCGACGAGGTCAAACACGGCGACAAGCGCGGCCGCCTGCTGGGATTCCCCACCGCGAACCTCGTGCCCACCGTAGGCGTGAGCGGCGCCCCTTGTTTGCCGGCCCGCGGGGTTTACCTGTCCTCGGCCACCGTGGAAGGCCGCACTTTCCCCTCCCTTACGAACGTGGGCGTAAAGCCCACCCTCTCGGCGGCGGGCCAGCTCACGGTTGAAACCCATCTGCTTGATTTTGAGGAAGACCTGTACGGGAAGTCGCTGACTGTCGAATTTCGAGACAGGTTGCGCGAGGAGAAGCGCTTTGCGGGCTTAGACGAACTTAGGCAGCAAATTCAATTAGATATGCAGATTGCCCGGGCCCGAATCGTCACCAAATAGCCCTGGTCCACCCCTTGCTTGATAGTCCGTAGGGGGAACTTTCTATGAACACGACCGCGGGCAAATATACCTACCGAAGTGTGCTGGGTGCACTCATGCTCGCAAGCCTCGTGGCTTGCGAACAACCGAAGACCTTCGTGCCGGGCCTGACGGACGCGTTCGTAGCCGACACCGGAGTTTCTCTCGCCACGGCAAGCTCGGTGTACCAAGCCGACTACGTTTTCGTGCTCGATTACAGCTGGTCGATGCGCAACAAGCGCGAAGCCTTGGCCAACAAGCTCGGTAACTTTGTCGACGCGTTGCAATCCAAGGACATCGATTACCGCATTGGTTTCGTTTACGGCACCGCGCAGGGCCTGGGCCAATACGGCTCGCTCTCTTCGAAGCTCGACGCCATCGCCCAGAACTTCGTGGCTCCCTTCATCGACGGCTCTGCCGGCGGTGCCCTCGAAGGCTCGATGCTCGATCAAGTCGCCGCCTCGGGTGAACCCAACTCGCCCAACACGCCGGTGTTTTTAGAATCTTCGGTCATCACGCTAAACAACGAAGCCTCGAGCTTCTTGCGTGCCGGTTCCCAACTCGTGATTTCATTCATTTCCGACCGCGACGACGCGGGTGACACGATCCTCAACTCCAACCGCACGGTCGAGTACTACAAGACCGCGCTGAAGGCGCTCAAGAGCAGCCCGTCCTACATCAGCGCACGTGCCTTCGTGCCCGGCGGCACGGGTTGCGCCGTCAAATCCGGCGACCAAGCCGGCACGCGCTTGCTCCAAGTCGCCAAGGGCATCGACTCTGTGGGAGCCGACACCCAAGCCTGCGTGTACGACGGCGAAATGGCCATGCTCGACGAACTCGCTAAGGACGTGACCAAACCTACGGATCGCTTTGCCTTGGGCAGCCGCCCGATGGGTAGCACCATCGAGGTGCGCGTAGACGGCGTGATCGCCTCGGGCTGGACTTACGTATCCGCCACCAACGAAATCGTGTTCTCGACGCCACCGGCGCCGAGCTCTTCGATCGAAATCCGTTACCAGATTGCCTTCACGCTGAGTCGCACGCCCAAGGTGGCTTCCATCCAGGTGACGCTCGACGGCAATGCGATCTCGCAGGATGCCACGAACGGCTGGAGCTACGTCTCCGCCGAGAATCGCATCCAGTTCCACGGCAGCGCCTCTCCTAACGACGGCTCCAAGATCCTCGTCACCTACGAAGTTCAATAAGGGAGCCGATCAGAATGAAAAGCATTGCTTGGATGACGTTCGTGCTTGCCCTCGCCGTGGCCCTCACCAACTCGCAGCGCACTTCCTTCGACATGGCCGCCCGAAACCTGGCGAGCCATGACGAAAGCAAACTGCGGGAGCTCGATCGCTCGGCCACCGCAGTGGAACCCGAGGCGCTCCGTGAATTCTCTCGTATGGGCGGCGGCATCGGCCGGACGCTCTCGAAGCTAGGCCAAGAATCCCTGCCCGCGCCCCGGTCCTGAACGCCTCGCGTCCCTGAACTGTCCAGAGTTTAGACAAGCGTAGAGCGGAGCTCGTCCCATCGGAGCCTTCGGCATGCCGAAAGCCCGAGGAAGGGGTCTCCCCACTGGCATCCGAGTTGCACATCTTTAGCCCAGGAGCCCTAGGAGGATTTTATGAAGAATTTCATGCCCCGTGCCTTCGCCCTCTCGCTGGTCGTCTCGTCGGCGTTCAGCTTCTTGGCATCAGGCCCCGCCATGCGGGCTCCTTCGAGCGCCGATGGCGTTGAGCTCCATCTCCAAACGATGAAAATCGATTCGCTCAGTCGTCTGAGCGATGCAGACCTCAAGGGAAGCTTCCTGCGCGCCACCTTCCCCGGCCAAGCCCCGCTCGAGTTCGGCAAAGGCGAGGGCTGGGCGCTCAATCGCGGCGAAGCCCGCGAACTCAATCTCAAAATCGACGTTCGCCCGTCCTGGCTCAGCGAAGATTCGTTGCAGTTCAAACTCGAACTCGTACGCCAAGGCACGATCGAGAACATCCTCGTTCGCTGCGCGCACGTTTCCAAGGACGTCAACCAGTTCAACCGCGGTCTGCAATGCATGCTGCCCGGCGAGAACCAGCCTTTCCTCACCTTCCGCCTCGCCAAGCGCGACGCGTCGGTGCCAGTGGCTTCTCGCTAATCGTTCGTGGGCCGCTTAGTGCCCCCGATGATAGGGATGGTTCCTGAGGATCGTCCACGCTCGGTAGAGTTGTTCGCTCGCCACCACAGCCGCCAGTTCGTGCGGAAGGGTTAGAGACCCGAAGCTCCACAAGAGATCGGGCCGAAGGCGGGCTTGGGCCTGGGCATCCACGCCGTCGGGCCCGCCGATGGCAATTTCGAGCAAAGAACTTCCCTCGTCGCGAAGCTTCCCGAGCCGGAGGGCCAAGTCCTCGCTGGACAAAACCTTCGCACGCGAACCCCGATCACAGAGCCAAAGGCGGGTGCTGCCCGGAGGCCGGATTCCGTCAGGATAGGCCCCATCAACGGCCAAGGCTGTGAATTTCCCGATCCTTTCCGTATACTCATGGAAAAGCTCGCCCGCCCCGTTCAGCTTAAACGGGCGCGTTGCGGCCTTAGCGGACTTGAGCCAAAGGAGACGAAAAAGGATTTTCATCGCAGATTCCTCATAAACCATGACGAACGTTCCCGCGACACCTAGGTCCCCCATCACTACCCGCCGGGTCATGATCGTCGACGGCAACAAGTCGAAGTACATGGAGTTGACGACGGCCTTGCGTGACGCCGGTATCGAGGTAGCACACGTCAACGAGCGACTGAAGATCCTGCCCACGGCCGAGTCCTTCCGGCCCGACTTGGTGCTGATCAACCTCTTTCTCGATAACTCCTCGAACCTTCCCGCGGTGCGCGATCTGCGCAAGATGTTCGCCAAACAAGGCACCAAGATCCTGGTCATCACGGCCCACCACTCCAAGGAAAACATCATGGAGTGCATCAAGGCCGGAGCGACGGACTTTATCCTTGATCCCTTTGATCCCCGCCTGCTTCTGCAGCGGGTGAAGTACCAACTGCAAGACCGGGATTTCTTCCTGCCGGAAGATTTGCGCGCCGAACCCACCCAACTCCAGGCCGGCTTTCAGCTCGTGTACGATTGCTTGCGAATCCTGGCCGAAATCAAGGACCCTCAACGGGCCATGTACCAGGTTCTGAAAGTGGTGGGCGATATGAGCCAATCCACGCGCGTGAACTTGATCATGGCCGACATCGAGAAGAACGAAGGCATCGTGCTGGCGAGCTCCGACGATGCCAAACTCGCCGGCCTCAAAGTAGACCTCGAAAAATATCCCGAGGTCCGCGAAGTCACGATCAACGGATCCATTGTTTACGTCAAAGACATCACCCAGAACCCGCTCACCAAGGACATCGCGGCGCAGGTGAAGACGATCAACATCACTTCCCTGATCGTGTTCCCGATCCGCCACCGCAACGAAACTCTCGGCACGCTGAATATTCGAATCGGCAAGGATGGCTTCGTGGTAAGCGACAACCACCTGAAAACCTTTTACATGGCGGCGCTGTGCCTCGGCTCGAAAGTGGCGGCCAAGAAACTTATGAGCTCGCTCAAGTCTCCTTAAGCCAGCGTCGCATTTCCTCGAGACACCATTCCGGATCATCCAAAGGCAGGTCGTGTCCCGCCAGCCCGTGAGTGGCAAGACGTGCACCGATTCGGCGAGCGATTTTTTCGGAGCACTCGGGATCCACCAGCCGATCGCCCAGGGAACGAAGCACCAACACCGGCGGAAGAATTTTGCGCGGACACAAGAAGGTAAGCACGGCCGAAAGTTGGCGTAACACGAGCTGGATACGTTTGTGGTCGGCCAAGGCGAAAGTGGCCCAGTGTTGGGCGATCTCGTTCTTGTCGGCACGCAGGTTCACCGTCATGTCCAAGATGCGACGTTCTTTCTCGGCCTTGTCCTTGAGGCGAGCAATGCCGAAGAAATCCGGCCAACGTCCGGTGGAAAGCCGCTTCCAGGGCGGAGAAAGGTCCGTGGAGCTGAGGTTGATCACCACCACCCGCACAAAATCTTGCGGATAAAGCTGAGCCCAACGCAGCGCAGCCATCGAGGCTAGCGAGATCGTAAAGATTCCCCACTCGCCGGGATTCGCGTCCCGCAGTTTGAGCCACCGTGCCCGCAGGTGCTCGACGATGCCGTCCATGGTGGCCGGCGAAGGATCTTCGGCCTCGGTACCGATGCCCGGCAAATCGATCATGTGGATCTTTGCGTCGGGGATGCCTACTTGGAACTGTTTCGGAAAATCCACCCAGTGACGCTGCTCGCGAACCAATCCACGGATCAAAAGCCAGTTCATCGTAGCCACTTCATTTTGCCCATGCCTCGTAGTTTTTGACCGCGCGAAGGAAGAAATCCACCAGCGGAAGGTGCCGACGCATCGTGCGTTTGTGTCGATGCGCCTTGATTGGATTGAAAGGACCGAGAGCCGAGAACAGCTGGAGCGGGTTCTTGCGCACCCAAATCCAGGAGCCCATCTCGAGCGTCCAGGGGATGAAAACCGGCCCGTCCGCACCGCTCTGTGCGTAGTGCTCGTCGAAGAGGTAATCCCAAAGGTCGCCGTGGGTCGTGTACGAAAGCGACTGGGGTTCCACGGTGTAAATGTGGTTAGGAAAACTCAGATTGAGAAGACTCGTGAGTTTTTCCACCTGGCGCAGGCGCGGAAAAGGCGCCGTGGTGCGCGCATAAGGATACCAAAGGCGGTCGTCGGAGCCGAAACCCGAGTGCATATCGAGCACGAGGCTGGCGCGGGAGGGGAAAACCTCGGCACGAACAAAATCGCAGAGCGCTTGCGACTCGACTTCCATGGGACTGCCCTCGGGGCCCCGAAACCAAGGAAGACTTTTCGAAAAACGGTGCCCGCCAAGCAAGAACGCCGGTTTACTGACGGAATCGATCGGAGCATTGCGCATCAAATCCACTCCCTGCGGATTGGAGCGACGGCCCATGTGCATCCCCGCGGGGTTCACGAGCGGGACCGAAACAATGCGCACCTGCTGGAGTTTCTCCTGGAGATCTTTGTCCCATTGGAGCTGCTCAAAGAGACTGTCGAAGTACGCCAGCACCAAATGGGAACCCACTCGCTCGAGGCCATGGACGCCACCGACGATGCCGAGAGTAGGAAGAGTTTTGTCCTCGGGACCCATCACGATCCCGTGGATCGGGTAGTCGTGCCCTCCGGCCTGAACGGTGGCGAGGGTCGAAACTCGAATCAGGTTCCCGAAATTGCGGGAAGCCTCTACCAGGCGAAGAACCCGTTCGAGCTCGGGCAGGTTAGGAATCGGGCTGAGAGCGTCCACGTCGTTATTTTAGCAAATAAAAAACCCCTGGACCGCACCCGAAGGAAACGGTTCAGGGGTCAAAGGCTCCCGGGGCGATCGATCGTTATCCCGGGAACGCCAAGGAAATAAGGCTAAGCCTTATTTCTTTTTCTTCTTGGCGGTCTTTTTCTTTGCGGTCTTTTTAGCGGTTTTCTTCTTCACTTTTTTCTTCGCGGCCATGTTAGCCCTCCTTGTTGTAAGTCCACGGATCGTCACGATCCTTACAGAACTTTACTTTAGGCGTCATTCTCCTAACGCGCAAGACCATCTTCATATTTTCCATAGACTTGATGCGCGTTAAGCACTTCGCGGAAAAATCGCGCGCAAAAACGCGCTTGCGCGACCTTGAAAGCGTCAAAGGAATCGCGCGAGCAGCGCACGCGCGGAAGTTAGAATCAGCAGATGGTATCTTTTTCTGCACGCACTCTCATCCTCTCTTCGATCGCTTTGCTCAGTGCGTGTCAGGTGGCGGGGCGCAAGCGCGACGCCGCCAAAGTGGATCCCGTGATCGGTCTTTTCCGCTATGAAAGACTCGCCACAAACTCCACGACGCTCAGCACGTGCAACTCCGTTTTCTCCGGCTGGGGTTCGATCGTGAGCCCCACGAGTTCGGCAGTGTCGGTGGCCACGCCGACGCTTGGTTGCCGCTTGGCCACGGACGACGCCATTCCGTTGCAACGCCAACGCGCCCTCGACATCGGCGACTTGAAGATTTCGTCCGAGGACGAGCAACGCTCAGGAACCTTGACGCGCGACCCCGCATATAACTTCGAATTTTTCGCGACCGGCCTGCTTTTGACGGCCGGTCACTACTTTATCCAAAACCTCACTCCCCCTTCGGGTATCGAGTTCAAGAAAGCCTTCAAAGTGACCAATCCGGCGAGCGCCTTCCGCGTGGACGCAGGCGACGTGTACGTGGGGCAGGCGCTCGGCACCCCGGTTATCGTCAATCCCAGCGACGAAGGCGGCACCGCTCGGGCGCGTCGAGATGCCGATTTCGTGATCCACTACGACCTTCCGCTGGGCACGAACTTCGTGCGAGCGCAGATTGTCAGCGACGTGACCGCGGAGGACTCTCCCTCGATCGTCTGTTACGGAGACTCAAGCCAGAGCTCGCTCACGATGACCCAAGCCTTCATGGCGCAGCTGGCGCCCAGCGAAAACGCCACGCTCGTAATGGACTTCTACACCACCGAAATCTACACGGACGTGGCCAAGATGCAGGAGCTCGTGATCCGCACCTCCCAGAAGCACGTTCACGGCCGCTATGGCGTGGCCGTGCCCACGAGCGCCACCGCCTGCGGCGAATCGGGTCTGGGCGATTTCGGTCAATTAATTATCGAGTAAACGGGTAGCCCGGTCGGGACGCGCGAAAACCCGGAAGCGCATCCCAACCGGACTACGTGTTTACTCTTAGGTGGGAGCTCAATTCAGATAACTTGTAGGTGGCTTGCGAGTTGGCGGCCAGATCTTTGACGCTGGCGGTGCCGTTTTTCAGTTCTTCTTCGCCTAAGAGAATCGCAAAGCGCGCGCCGTGCTTAAGCGCGAGCTTGATTTGCGCCCCGAAGCCGTCGAGTGAGAGCGGCAACAGAACTTTGAGGCCCTTTGCGCGCAAATCGGCGGCGATTTTTTCGGCCACCGGGAGCGCGGCCTCAGACGGAGTGGTGATCAACACGTCGATGGGGTTGTCGAGCTTCGGCACGAGGCCGTGGGTCTCGAGGAAATTCTCGAGGGACACGTCGCCTAGGCCGAAGCCCACGCCCGGCAGGGGCTGTTTCACGAAAAGTCCGAGTAAATTGTCGTAGCGACCACCGCCGAAGAGTGCCCGGCGGTTGTCGGGCGAGATGTCGTAGCACTCGAAGACGGTGCCCGTGTAGTAGTCCATGCCGCGCATGATCGAGGGGTCGAAGACCACCTTGGCGCCAGTTTTTGTTGAGATACTTGTAGATACCCCAAAGCTTTCCAGCAGCTTGAAGAGACTATTCAATTCATCAATGCCCGGTCCCGGAAAAACGGTGGCAATAAGGTCCAAGGGGGCACTGAAGAAGATTTTTAGCTGGTCTACTTCGCTCAATCCTAAGCCAACCGGCTCTAGGCGGTATTCGACCCCTGGAATCCGGGCGCCGACGCCAGCCCAGAAAGCCTCGGGATCCATCTTGTCCTTTGCGTCGATCCATTTTGCCAAGCGACGACCACCCTCGTCATCAAGGCCCATCGCTTTGAAGAGCGAATCCATCAGGCGACGATTGTTCACTTTGATTTGGACGAACTCGCCGGCCCCGAAGGCCTCGAAGATCCCTAAGGCCACGCGCAAAATCTCGGCGTCGGCCAGGAGCGGATCGCCCCCGAGCACGTCCACGTTCAACTGCCAGTGCTCGCGCAGCCGCCCGCGCTGAGGCCGCTCGTAGCGCCAAAGATTGGGAATCGAATACCAGCGAACCGGGCGCGGGAGTTCTTGAATCTTGCCGGCGACCATGCGTGCCAGCGTCGGCGTCATCTCGGGGCGCACTGCCATTTTGCGTTCGCCGCGGTCCATCAGCCAATAGAGCTGCTGATTGACGATTTCTTCGCCGGTCTTTGCGGCATAGAGCTCGAAGGGCTCGAGCATGGGACCGTCGTATTCCAAGTAGCCGAAGCTCTCCACCACTTGGCGCAGCTGACCGAAGAACCAGCGGCGCAGGCGCATGTCTTCCGGATAGAAGTCCCGGGTTCCCTTGTAGGGCTGAGTAGAAAGCTTGTCGGCCATCGCTGCATGTTCGGGGGCAGTCCGCGTCGCTGTCAATCGCAGGATCTCATGAACCGACTCGAAGTCCTACTGCTTGTCTTAAAGGTAGCCCAGGCTGCACTCACAGCCCGGGCCGTGTTCCGACGCGAAAGCCTAAAACACCGTCGCCGTCAGAAGGATTCGACACTCCCGCGTCCCTGGGTCTTGGTGCGAACTCATGGAGGAGTAAGATGTCCTTAGTGAAACCACGGATTCTGTTTCTCGCGCTGTGGGCGGGGCTTAGCTGCAACGAAGTTCAAGCAGGCTCCTGCGAGCGATGGCTAAGGCAGGAGAAAATAGACCCAAAGGGTGAGAAATGCTGGGAGAAATGTGTCGACGTCGCAGGGGACATCCTATCCAAGCCCTGGTTCTCGACCTGTCCCGGTATCTGTGGAACCTTTTGTCAAAGTTCCCAGAATCAGCAAACTATCTTCGACGCCACTTTCTTGTATGCGGGTCATCTGACTCAAGAGGAACGGAAACTCTTCGCGAAGTTCCCTAAGGCTGGAATGATTGTGTTTAGAAACAAAACCTTGGCCGAGGCCATCTCGGGCATGCAGTTCGGCAAGAGCGGCTTGGACGACGAATCCGACGCCCTCCGCCATTTCGTATGGGCTAACCAAAGACCGCCTTAGCATCCAGGAAATATGGAACGCCGGCATGCGATCTCTTGAAAAAAAGAGCCTCATCATAATTAAGCCAATGAGAGTGAAGCCATGATCTTTTTCAGACACAAACTAACCCGCTGCCTTCTAAAGCTCTCTCTCAGTCTTGCTCCGCTGATCTCTCATTCGAAGTCCATACCTGAACTGAAAGGCGAGGTCCTTTCTGTTAGCCAGGCCAGGAAAAAATGGGGAGAAAAGCCATTTTCAGAAAATGCCTTCCGCAAAGCTCACGACCTACATGAGAAAGCGCAACTTGCGGTCTCTGCTCTTCGAAATCAGGTTCTGAGAGGAAAGAGGTTTACCGAAGTACGAGAAGCACTTGGGGCTCCAGACGGGTATTACTTCTCGGACTACGTACCGGCCTATATCATCCACGAGGGCGCAAGCACGGCTGGTTCAAAGGGCGAAGTTTGGCAACTGGTGTTTATCCTAGATAAAGAAAGGAAGGTTGAGCATGTCACTATCCATAAAAACTGCTGCTACCCGACTTCCCTCAAATAGCTGGATCAAGAGGACCGTCTTTATCTTTGTCGCCGGCGCCGGGATCAGCCTTGGGTTTCTCGGAGCAGGCTTTGCTTGGATCGTGTCCGGGAGATGGATCACCGGTACCACCCTGACCCAAGCCGAAGCGGAGCACCGCTGGGGAACATCGACCTTCGATGCAGAAATATTTAAACACGGCGATGCTCACGTTCGAGCCTCGATGGCCTCAGATCTTCTACGGAGACACTGAACTGCGGGCATGAAGCTGGAGGCCGTGAGCTCTACAGCGTAAGAGCGAACGGGCCGGCAGTTGCTGGATCCTTTTTGACCATCGCTTCGAGCTCGTTCGGCGTCAAGTAGCCTAATGAGGAAT
>Ga0247843_1000500_pt1 | contig 92556 bp, 76 predicted proteins | sample LaCruzMarch2017__FD_192420 | JGI IMG/M metagenome (GOLD analysis project Ga0247843, IMG submission 192420) | Freshwater microbial communities from meromictic Lake La Cruz, Castile-La Mancha, Spain - LaCruzMarch2017_8m | ecosystem: Environmental > Aquatic > Freshwater > Lake | place: Spain... | reverse complement strand
GTTTCGGAATGGGCAGTTTCACACAAGGCTTTAAGATTAGATGCTTCTAATTAGTCTTCTATTTCGTCATCAGCCCTTCCGGATGGATTCGGAAGGGCTGTTTTCACCGCACAATCAGCACCGGAATATCCACCGCATGCCTTACCGCCCCCACCGTAGTGCCAAAGATCAAATCTTTGAACGCCTTGTGGCCGTGCGAACCCATCACCAGCAGATCGGCCCCATTTTCTTTGACCAAGAGCGGGATGGCTTTTTTGGCTGAGCCATAGCCGATGAATGCCTCGCAGGTGTAGCCTAATTCGCGAATTTTAGAGGCGCAGGCTTCCAGATTTTGAACATCCGAACTGGTTTCCAAGTCCTGAATATCGCTGCCCATGACCCAGGCGCCTGCGGTTTCGACCGCGTGGAAAAGGAAATAATTGGCAGATTTTCCACCGATATGCAATGCGTGTTCTACCGCTTTTTGGTCGGCGGTCGAAAAGTCCAATGCAATGGCAATTTGTTGATAATCAGGTGCTTTTAGTGGATCAATTCCCTTAAACGCACCATGAGGCAGGTAGGCTTTTGCCTGGGAAGCATGTTTAACGAGGAGCGGTTTGAGGGTGATGTAAACCAACATTCCCAACGCAAAAAGCAGCGCAGGAATAACAATAAATTGAACTGCCCAGTGCCCATCTGCCGCCCATTCCAGCACGGTATCGCCCACGAGCCAGATATTGAGGGCTACAATGATAGCCGCACTGGACCATCCGCCCAATTTTGCCCAAAAACCGATGGCGAACTTCCCCATCCGCCGTTTGTCACTGACATAATGGAGCAAGGGAATGACGGCAAAACCCAATTGCATACTGAGGATAACCTGGCTCATGATCAGCATGTCGCCCGTAGCGTGTTCGCCCATTAGATTGACCACCAGCAATGCCGGCACCACGGCCAACAAACGGGTGATGATACGCCGCAACCAGGGCGCAATGCGAAGGTCAAGATAACCTTCCATCACGATCTGCCCAGCCAAAGTACCCGTTACGGTACTGCTTTGTCCCGCTGCAATGAGTGCTATGGCGAACAAAACAGGGGCATAACTTTTGCCCAAAAGCGGCTCCAGCAATCGGTGTGCATCCTGGATTTCCGATACGCCGTTGTAGCCATTTTTGTAAAAAACGGCGGCTGCCAGGATCAGAATGGCCGCGTTTACAAACAAAGCCAGATTGAGCGCAATGGCCGAGTCAATTATATTGTACTTGATCGCCCGTTTGATTCCTTCAAAGGTTCGCGTCACTTTTCTGGATTGTACGAGGGCGGAGTGGAGGTATAAATTGTGTGGCATTACGGTAGCGCCGATGATACCAATGGCGATAAAAAGCGCCTCTGAATTGGGAATGCTGGGAACAAAACCTCCAACGATCCCGGTCAATTCGGGTTTGGCGAGGAACATTTGAACGGCAAATGCGCCGCCGATGACCAGCACCAAACCGAGGATGAAGGCCTCCAGTTTCCGAATGCCCAATTGCATAAGGAACAACAGCAAAAATGCATCCAATACGCTGATGGTGATGCCCCAGGTGAGTGGCAGGCCAAACAACAATTGCAATCCGATGGCCATGCCTACTACTTCAGCCAGATCTGTGGCGGCAATCGCGATTTCTGCCAAAATGTAATTGAAAATGTTGGCAGCAGGGTGGTAAAGTTCGCGGCTTGCCTGGGCCAGGTCGCGTTGGGCTACCACGCCCAGCCTGGCGCACATACTTTGCAACAACAAAGCAATCAAATTCGACATCAGCAATACCCACAGCAGGGAGTATCCAAAACGGCTTCCTCCAGCCAGGTCGGTGGCCCAGTTTCCAGGATCCATGTAGCCCACACTCACCAGATATGCCGGGCCCATGAAGGCAAAAAGTCGCTTGAAAAAATTGCCTTTTACATTGGTCTCAACCGTACTGTGTACTTCAGAAAGTGATTGCGCACCTGGACGGTCCATATTTCCGGGAGGTGGAATTGTTTTTTTATTTTTCATACAATTATATGATTATCAAGGTCTTAAATTAAATTATTCTCACAAAAAGGTTTTGGCCCACTTTTTCGCTCAATACAGCTTCGCGCTCGCCGATGCGGACTTTGGAAGATTGGTCGTAGGGGGTCCGTTCTATTAAAGCTAGTTCAGCGCCGAGACTGAGCCCGAGTTCAGCGAGGTATTGCAGGAAACTTGGGGAATGGTCGTCTACTCCTGTCACCACACCGCGCTGGCCGGGCGAAAGGGTGAGAAAACGGGTTTGGGTTCGGCGTACCCACTTGCCCTGGGCATCGGGAATGGGATCGCCGTGAGGGTCGAATCGAGGATGGCCGAGGAAATCGTCGAGGCGTTCCGTGAGCATTTCGCCCTGGATGTGTTCGAGTTGTTCGGCGAAGTCGTGAACCTCGTCCCAGGCAAAGCCCAGTTTCTCTACCAGGAAAACTTCCCAGAGTCGGTGTTTGCGTATGAGTGTGGTGGCGAGCCGGTTGCCTGTTTCGCTGAGCGTGACCCCCCTATACTTTTCGTAGACGACCAATTGCTTGTCGCTCAGACGTTTGAGCATATCTGTGGCCGAGGCAGCCGAGGTTCCCATTTCAGCGGCCAGCGCGTTGGTGAGTACCGCTCCGGGTTCTTTTTCATAGATTTTGAAAATGGCTTTGAGGTAGTTTTCCTCGGCGGAGGTAGTGAGGAGGATGCTCATGGTGGGATGGTGATTTGAATATTTGTTTATTTGGGGATGTTCCAGGGCTTGAGAGAACAGGTATTTTGTTAGGAATTTCAGCAAAGGTATTTTTTATTTTTAGACTAGACTAAAAATATTTTACTTTCTATAAAAAAAATTTCAAACCATAAAACATACAACTCATTAATACTAACGCGAGTTTTGGATAGGCATCCCTTATTGCCATAATCAAAACGGCGTAGCCGTGACATTATGGTAGCCCAAAGGGCGTTGTAGAGGATAGGAACGGCGTAGCCGTGACATTTTTATGTCGGAATAATGCCACGGCTACGCCGTTCTGAAAAAATTTGACGCTGGCGCTACCATAATGCCACGGCTACGCCGTTCTGAAAGGCGCTACCACCGAGTACTCGAGGTCGCCGCGATGCGGCCTGAAGGGTATTTTTTTTGCTTTAACAATCCAAACTTCATGTTAATACTACGAAACAATCCATGTCCCTGCCTGTTTCGGTGCGTGAGACAAAGGGTAGATTTGCCTTCTTGTTCAACAATAACTGTATGATTATCAGCCCCGCCCGCCGCATCCGCAAAGCCTACTGGACTGCTTTTGTTGTTTATTTCAGCTATTTCTGGTTGTCGTTCCGGCGGCGTTTTATGGGTCGTCGGTGGTATGAGCGGCGCATTACTGCCTTGCATGTGCGCAATGCAGAACGGGTAAAAAAAGCCATCCTTGAGTTGGAGGGTCTCTTTATTAAAATGGGACAGTTGCTCTCCGTCATGTCCAATTTTTTACCGGAGGAATTCCAACGTCCGCTGGAGGCATTGCAAGACCGTTTGCCGCCCCGGCCCTATTCAGAAGTGCAACAGCGCATCTTGGAGGAATTGGGAAAAAGTCCTGAGGAATTGTTCAGCCAGTTTGATGAGACGCCCATCGCAACGGCCTCCATCGGGCAGGCGCATCGTGCTACTTTGTTGGATGGCACGGAGGTGGTGGTAAAAGTGCAACACTTTGGCATTGAGCGCATTGCACAGGTAGACTTAAATATTATTCAGCGGCTGACCCGGATTTATTCCTGGATTGTGGACATCCGTGGCTTGGACTATCTCTACACCCAAATCCGGCAAATGATAGAGGAAGAAATGGATTTTGCCAATGAAATCCGGGTAATGGAAATCATCCGAAAAAACCTCGCTGACGAACCAGAAGTAATCATTCCAGAAGTATTTGCAGCCTATTCGACAGGCCGGGTAATGACCACTCGATTATGTCTGGGTGCAAAAATTTCAGACTTGGCCCAACTTGATGCCTGGGGTGTTGATCGCCGAGCTTTGGCAGCCAGGCTCCTGCGAGTATGGTGTCGAATGGTATTTAAAGACGGTTTTTATCACGCAGACCCGCACCCCGGCAATATTCTGGTTTCAGAAAAAGGTCACCTCACGTTGCTTGATTTTGGGGCAACCGCCACTTTATCGCCTCAAATCCGCCAGGGCATCACCCAACTGATCGAAGCGACCGTAAAAAACGACACAGAGGGCATGGTGGATGCTTGTCGCACCATGGGCTTTTTGGCGGATGGGCCGGATGCCGAGCGGATGGCCAAGAAAATGATCGCCGCGTTGCGCAATTTTTTGCAGAATGAAATCCAGTTCGAGGGACTGGATTTTCGCAACATTCAAGTCAACCCGTTCAATAATAGTTTAACAGATTTGATCCAGGAAATTGGCTTTCGGGGTGTTGCAGGCACGGTACAGATGCCAAAGGATTATGTGTTGCTCCATCGTACCATCGCGTTGTTGTTGGGTCTGTCCAATACGTTGGAACCTACATACAACCCGCTCGACACGGTGCGGCCATTTGCACAAAAATACCTTTTACAAGACAAGGGTGGCCCGCTAGGATACGTCCGCGAACTATTGAAGGGCACGCTGACCAATGTGTTGGCCCTTCCGGACGAACTGCAAAAAACGCTTCGCAAAGTCCGCTCCGGTGAACTCGACGTGCGTACCCCCGACTTGGAAGAAGGCGCGAAAAGGTTGACTCAGGCTATTCGACAGATTATTTATGCAGTCCTTGCTATTGGCTTGGCTTTTTTCAGTCTGCGGATGTGGGAAATGGGCTGGGAGGTGGAAAGTCGCGGGGGATTTGGGGTGGCGGGGGTGCTGGTGTTAGCGGCGATTTGGCGGCGGCGGGTGTCTCGCAGGTCTTGAGATGAGCGTGTGCGGGGTCGTAAGACCACGGCGTTAAGTTTGAGATTTGGGGCGTTTCTGAAACAGATTGGAAAGTGCAATTAATTCCGAAAAGCCCATGCCCAACGCCCTGCAAGTTCAATCTCGAAGCCGAAAGTCTTCCCGCCGGGATGTATTTCCTCGTGCTGCAGATGGGCGAAAAACGCGAGACGAAGCGCTTGATACTGACTAAGTAAGCGCCCCCATCAAGGAATTAAAAAGGTCGAAAAAAGGGCAGCATGACTTGCGTCGTGCTGCCCTTTTATTTTTAGAGATGAATTTCTAGAGCTATCAAATCTTCACCCACTTCTTCGCCCCAAAAACTGTTTGGAAAACATAAAACCCGGTAGGCAAGCGGCTTATGTCTACACCAGTTTTGTCTCCAGCGATCGTTCCCCTTAGCATGGTTGTGCCCGAAGCATTTGTAATTTTAAACTCGGATGCATCCGGCAGACCTTCGATCAAAATGCTCGAGGTGGCAGGATTCGGAAAGATGTCAAAATCTGCTGGCGCGGAAGGTTCCACCACTGCCACCGAGCCATCGTCCAGCACTTGAATATCGTCCAAAAAGAGGTTGTTCCCATAGCGGCTTATGCTTCGGAAACGTAAAAGCACCTCGCTGCCAGTACTGTTCAGCACTAGTTTTTTAGTTTTCCAATGGTCAGGTAGCGGGTAAAATGGAGCGGTCGTTTCAGGTGCGGTACTCAGTTCAAAGCCGCCACTGTAAAATAGTGTTTGCCAGGTAGCACCACAATCTTCAGAAATCAGCACGCGCAAGGAGTCGAAGTAGCCCGGGTAAGTGGTATAGGCGTAATTGAACGCCAGCGTAGCATTCATCAAGTTGGAGCAATCGAGTGCGGGCAATTCCAAATCCTGAATTGCACCAAGCGTAGGGTCATTGTAGTTGCTTTTCGCGGCCGCATGCAAACCGCTTGCCGAGGCAAGCCGGGTGTGGCCCCAGGCATATAAACTGTTCGTATTGAGCGACCATCCTTCAGGTGGGAAAGTTGCCAACGCATCGAAATTTTCTGAAAGCGGGAACGCACTTGTAGCGATGTCTGTCACAAAAAAACGGCTTGTGGCAGTATCGTTGAAATAGTATCCTTCCGCTGAGCCGTTTGGCAGGCTCGTGAAACAAATCAACTCGTTTTGGCCGCTCGGTACCGTGATTGAGGGTAAATCCACGGTTGTTGATAGGGCAGGTTTCAGAAGTCCAGTCCAATTGTATGTGGACAGGGTACCGCTTTCAACACCATAATTGATTACAACGTTGAACAGCGTGTCTTGTCCGAAATTGCGCAACGTGACGCTGGGCGCAACGCTCTCGCCGCAAACCGTCGCCCAGGGATTCAGTACGTTGACGATGCCTGCGTCGCTGTTTTGTTTCTGAAAATTCTTGTAAATATTTATGATAAACGTGTTGAAAGGGGTTGCATTAACGAGGCGGTTGTTGCTGACAAAAAAGGCCGAAATCTTGGTTTGGGGATCGAAAAAAGCAATTGAATTGAAGCCTACCATGGCGCCTGTATGGGTGAGAACTGGAAAAGGCGGTTCGGGTGCAATACTGAAATATTGCGTCGTTACTCCAAGTCCATAGAGCGTGGTAGGTTCAAAATCAAGCATTTCGCGCATGGAAGCAGCAGAAAGAAAATTGCCGTTAAACAATTCATTGTACCAATGGGTCATATCCGAGCCCGTAGAAAGCAGCGCCCCCGCTGCATGGGCTGAGCTGTATTCGGCAATCATGGGCGTATTTAAGATGGGCGAAATATTGCTCCTCCATTCGGTGGCGACCGGGCCATTCGGTGTTTCAAAAGCGCCCGCAAAGGTTTCGTCCAAGCCGAGCGGGGTTAAAATCAATTCCCGCACGTTTAACGCCCAGGATTTTCCGGTGGCAGCCTCCATCACCATACCAGCGAGGAGGTAGCCGGTATTGGAGTAATCGTACCCCCGACCGGCTTCAAACTCGGATGGACCAATGGTGGCTAGCAATTCTTCGGGAGTCCAAAAACGGTTTTGGTCGGCCCAAATCGAGTCGTTCCAAATCGAAAAGTTATCATTCAAAAAATCAAAAATACCACTCTGGTGCGTCAACACTTGACGAATCGTCGCATTTGGGTCAACATAGTCATAATTGGGCAACCAGACACTCAGCGGATCATCGAGCGATAGTACTCCTTGTTCCTGCAATTTAAGCAAGGCTACTGCCGTGAATAATTTGGTGTTGCTGCCGATTCCGAAACGCATTTCTGACGTAGCGGGCACACCGGACGAAGAAATACCGCTCGCGCCCTCCCAGGTACCTTGCCCTGGAACGAAAACCGCTGCGGAAACGCCTTTGAGGCTCGACGTGGCAATGATGCTGTTCAGAGAAGCCTGAAGTTTTACGGCATAGGTTGAATCGAATGTTTGTGCATTAAGGGTATGAGCACTGCTCATGAAAATCACTGCAATAAGGAGGGGGTAAAATTTAAGGCTCATTTCGAGGAATTTAATGATTAGGAAACATTCTGGTTTTATTTTGGCAACGCCAAATAATATGGAGGAAAGATAGGTGTATCGCCATCACTTACGCAAGCAATTGCGCAAAAAGGCTTCCTGAAAGTTCTAAGCTTTCGGAAAGTTTGCTTTGTACAAGGTGCCTATTTTCTGCTCCCCCCCACAAAAACCATCCCCCAAGCCACCAAAAAGCAAAGTCCGCCCAAGGGCGTGACAGGCCCGGCTAAACCAACCGGGAACGCCAACAAATCGCGGCATGCTAACAAATACAAGGAGCCGGAAAATCCGATGATCCCCGCCACAAAAAACCATCCGGCCCTCCGAAACCATTGGTTGTCTGGTGCTTTTTGCAGCAACAGACCCACGGCCAAGAGGGCAAGGGTATGGTAAAACTGGTACTGCACCCCTTTTTCAAAAATGGTGATTTGGTAGTCTGAAAGATGAGGTTTAAGGCCGTGCGCGCCAAAGGCGCCGATGCCCACAGCCAATGCGCCGAAAATAGCGCCGATGCGGAGGAAGTTTGAGTTCGTCATTGAAATAGTCATTAAGTCATTAGGTCATTTTCGTCATTGAGTGCAAGGTTTGGGAAAAGTTGCCAAATTCTCCGCTGCCCATCTCTTTTTCCTCCCTTTTTAGAATGAAACTTACTTTCGCAACTTATTGAGTAGTAATAACAGCACCCAATGAGCATCGAAACAAGGCCCAACACCCTGACCCGCCGTATTGTCCTCGCTTTTACCAGCCTCCTCATCGCGGCAATCCTGCTCTTCCTTTTTTTGCCACGCAACCCGGGCCCTTACCGTGCCGTTCCTGCCCAAACTTCCCTGTTGCTGGAGTGTAAAGGACTGCTCCGCGCCAAAAACCTGAGCGACAAAACGCCCGATCCACATTGGCGCGCAGTGTTGCACAGTCCGCTCTTCAAACATTGTTTTGCCGATGCCGATGCAGCCATCAAACTGCTCGGCCACGAGCCGCAGGTGCTGCGCGCCTTTGCCAAAAATCAAGCGATTGTGGCCTTCACGCTTCATCCTGCCGACAGCCTCCACGCACTTTTTGCACTGGAATTGGACGAGGGTTTAGACCTGGAAAAAGGCTTGAAAACCAACAAGTTGACCCCAAAATATTTCCCCCACCAATTTCACGGCAACGACATTTTCAACGTCCACCTTTCCAAAACCGAACGCCTCGAAGTGGCTGTTTCCGGACGATTATTACTCTTTTCACGCCGGGCAACTTTGGTCGAAGACGCGCTCGCCCAACTCGAAAATGCCCACAACTGGTGGGCTGACCGGCCTTTAATTGCTGACCTGCCAGAGGCCCCCTTGCGCATTCAACTACGCCCTGCTGCGCTCGCGGAACAAGTACGCAGCCAAATGAACGCCCGTTGGCGCGGATTGCCCGATTTATTGGCGCGCAATGTCGAATGGTTCGGTCTTGCCTGGGATGGAAAAGAAGTGAAAGCGATGGCCGAATCCAAGGGCTTTCTCAGCAGCCTCGGCAGTTGGTCAAAAACCCCCGGCGACGCAATTTTTAACGTGCTTCCCAACAATACGGCTTTTTTAGCCAGGACTGGGCTGGGGCACATCCCCGCATTTTTCAGGGAAATCGGCGAAGGTCGCGCAGGCGATTTTGAACAATATGTATTGCCTTGGGTAGGAGCAGAAGCCGCGTTGGTCGTCACAGAACCGCTTTCTCCTGGGCTCACGGGCGACCGCTTGTTGCTGCTTGCTGTGCGGGATAGCGTATTGGCCCAGCGCAGCCTCCGGGCTTTTGGGAAAGATCGTGGCACACTACCTACCTCAACTGGCCCATACCAGATGTTTGAGGTATTAGGCTTTCAAAATGCCTCGTTGCTCAAACCGATTTTGGGTGATGATGAGGCATTCAGAAACCCCGTTTGCAGCCTCGTGGATGGCTACGCTGTCTTCGCGCCAGATCGCTCCTCCTTAGAGATATTTTTGGACAAATACCTTGTTAACCAAACACTTGCAGCGAATACCGACTTTCTGCAACTCCATCAAAAACTACTTCAGAAAGGCCATGCCTCGTTTTTGTTGAATGCAGCCTACCTGCCAAGCCTTTTGCGGAATTTAACAGGAAAAGAAGGAGAAATTTCCCTGACAAAGACCGGTTTTATAAACCTGGAATGGGCACCCAAATTTGGTCGAAATGCAGAAATACAGCTGGCTAGTCAAGCACTTTCGCAATCCCTTGCGGAGACGGATATTTTGTGGAAATCCGTGTTGGCTGCGCCTGCGATGACCCAACCCTATCTCGTAGAACAGCCCGAGGACAAAACCGTCGCACTGGTGCAGGACCTGAAATTCAATCTTTACTGCCTGGACCTGCAAAACGGCGCCTTGCTTTGGAGCAAAGCTCTGGGTGACAAGATCGTTTCCGCCATTCAAGGCGTTGATTTTTACGGAAATGGAACGAAAAGCTACACTTTCAGCAGTGCTTCGCGCATCTACACGCTCGACGAGAAAGGGCGTGATGTGGAAGGATTTCCATTAAAATTGCCTGCAGTTGCGACCAATGCCACTACGGTAGTTGACTTTGACCACAACATGAAATTCAGCTATTTTGTGGCTTGCGATAATGACAAAATTTACGGCTTCGGGCCCTTAGGCAAACCCTTGGATGGCTGGAATGGTTTGGCAACCCAAAGCGCCATCAAACAACCCATTCTTCATTTCCAGCACAAGGGCAAGGACTATCTCACGGTGCTGAGCGAAACTGGTTTGCTTTCTGTTTTTGGGCGGGATGGGAATCCCCGGTTTCCACCGATTCAGTTGGATGAAATTCCGCCCGAAGTGACTTCAAGCGGTGGCGCTTTTAAGTCTCCCCTGCAAGTAGATGTAAATGCCCCGTCTCCCCGTATTTATTGCGCCAACACGATGGGTAAAATTTTTGCCTGCGATTTGCAGGGGAAGGTATTGGAGCAGCAATTCGGCAGCCCCGGAAGCGTTGCGGCACTTGGTCAATTGACCGGTGACGAGCGTTTTGAACTGGCCCTTTTAAATGGGCAAAATCTAACGGTGAGAACCTGGGATAAATCACTTTTTAAAACCCAATTTTCTGAAAAACAGCAGCTTGTATTTTTCACCCAAAATAATCACATCGGTACGGTGGACAGGCAAGGGCGGCGCGTGTGGATGCTCAACAACCAGGGAAATGTGCTGCCCGGGTTCCCGCTGGGCGGCAATACCACCTTCGAGTTGGGTCGTTTGAACGGGGTGGATATGCTGGTGGTGGGAAATGGAAACAGCGTGTGGGCGTATCGGTTGCGATTGTAGAACAGCCCTCAACGATTTGCGATTATTTTGATCCGAAGAAGGATAAAATCGTGATCACTTCGGATCAAAATAATCGTAAATCGTCATCGTAAATCGCAAATCGAAGATTATCTCAAAAACACCGCCATGTCTTCTACTCCCCGAATCTGCACATCAATATCATCGCGCAGGGTCGTGGCGAGTGAGAGGCCCACATAGTCAGCCTTTACGGGGAATGATTTGTGCTGGCGATCCACGAGTACGGCCACTTCCACTTTTTTAGGGAGCACTTTTAAGAGCGGCTGTACGGCGTAAAAAATGGTGCGCCCGGTATTTGCCACATCGTCCACAATAACGATGGCTTTTTCGCGCAACGCACTAGCAGACAACTCCACAACTGGTTCGTATTCAACAGGGTTCGCAGGGTTCAGCCGAATCTGGGTGAGGGTTAAGATCGTGCTTTTGGGTGTAACAGCCTGCAATTCAGTCATCAATAGTTGGGCAAAACCGAGACCGTTGTTGTTCAGCCCGGCGAGTATGATTTCCGGTTCGCCATAGTTGCGTTCCAGGATTTCGATGGCAATGCGGCGAATTTTTTGGCGGATTTGGGCGTCGGTTAGTATTTGCATCCTTTCTAAATTTTAGTCGTGGCACGATTTCTAGTCGTGCTACGACTGAAATCTTCGCAAAAGTCCAACCATCGCGCTGTATTTTGCGCCCTGAAATCGAATTATTTATGCTTCAATCTCTTCTTTTCCTTTTGGTGACAGGCGCAGCCAGTTGGTTTGCCTGGAAAGGCTTCAGCCGGGTATGGCGCAACATACATCTTGGCAAGCCCGAAAAGATCAGCGGCGACCGTGGGCAACGCTGGCGCAATGTGCTGCTTGTGGCCATGGGACAACAAAAAATGTTCAAAAACTGGTTGCCCGCCGTGTTGCACTTGTTCCTTTATGTGGCGTTCGTGATTACTCAAGTGGAGCTGATTGAGATTTTCGTGGATGGCATTTTTGGTACGCACCGTTTTTTCGCGCCCTACCTCGGCGGGTTTTACACTTTTGTCATCAGCAGTATAGAAGTGCTTTCGGTGCTGGCGTTTGTGGCAACCATTGCCTTTCTGTACAGAAGAAATATACTTCGGATTGCTCGATTTCAAAAACCCGAATTAAAGGGCTTTCCTTCCCGCGATGCCAACTTGATCCTTTTGGGCGAAATCATACTCATCACGGGCATATTCTGCATGAATGGCGGCGATAAAGTGTTGCAGGCCAGGGGAGTAGAACATTATCAGCTCACGGGCGATTTCGCGGTGAGTACCTGGCTTGGGCCTTTACTTTTTGGTGGTTTGAGTGATTCTGCCGTGATTGTTATTGAGCGCTTTGGCTGGTGGCTTCACCTATTCACCGTCCTGGGATTTCTCTGCTACCTGCCCTATTCCAAACATCTGCACATCATTTTGGCATTCCCCAACACTTGGTACGCTCGCCTCACGGCAAAAGGCCACCTGGAGAACATGCCCGAAATTCAGAAAGAAGTGCGATTGATGATGGGCTTGCCACCACTGGTCTCCGCAAATGGAAACGAATCTACTTTGCAAGAACCCGCTTCGGGCGACCTACCCGAATTTGGCGCCAATGACGTGTTCTCACTCTCTTGGAATAACCTGCTCCAGGCCTATTCCTGTACTGAATGTGGGCGATGCACGGCAGCTTGCCCTGCGAACATAACCGGCAAAAAACTCTCTCCCCGAAAAGTGATGATGGATGTGCGCGACCGTGCCGAGGAAGTAGGGGCGCAAATAGCCAGTGGCAAGCAACAATTGGCCAGTTACAATGATGGGAAGAGCCTTTTTGATCGTATCACTCCCGAGGAACTCCACGCTTGCACTACTTGCAACGCCTGTGTGGAAGCCTGTCCGGTGTTGATCAACCCCTTGGATATCATCCTGCAAATGCGCCGCCATGAAATTTTGACCCAATCTGCTGGCCCCGCCGAATGGCTGCCGATGTTCAATGCGATTGAGAATGCCGGGGCGGCCTGGGCGATGAGTGAGGCGCGGGAGGCTTGGAGGGAAGCATAATTGGCTTAACTTTGAACAGTTTAAAAACAAAAATAACCATGTCTATCATAAAACTTCCACTGCTATTTGAAGGGTCAAAAACCGATAAAACCCTCTACACCCTGTTCGATAGTGGCACAAACTTATCGTGCATTAGCGACGAATTTGCATCAGAATTGACCGATCTCATTCGCTTCCGAACACCGCGTCGGGTCTATACCGCTGCAATAGGGCATTACATTGAAATAAATCATCAAATAGCGATCACTTTTTACATCAACGACATTCAACTTTCCGACGAATTTTTAGTCATTCCAGGACTGTCTGAAGAAGCCATTATTGGGGCGGCTACCATGCAAAAGTGGCGGATCAAGCTCGACTTTGAGCAAGATAAGGTTATCGTTGATCCCAAAGTGGCGAAACTACAACTGGTTTAAAAATCCTGTTCATCCTGTTAATCCTGTCCAGAAAATGCTCGCTAAAACAATCGCCGAACTCCAAGCCGAAGGCCGCACGCCCGAAATCCTCTTCTGGGTTGGTTGCGCCGGTTCTTTCGATGCTCGCGCCCAAAAAGTGACCCGCGCCCTTTGCGAAATCCTGAACCACGCAGGCGTGGAATTTGCCATCCTCGGAGGCGAAGAACGCTGTACAGGCGATCCGGCCCGTCGCGCTGGCAACGAGTTTTTGTTCCAGATGACGGCCACGATGAATATCGAAACGCTCAACATGTACGGCGTCAAAAAAATCGTGACGGCCTGCCCCCACTGTTTCAACACTTTGAAAAATGAATACCCCGAGTTGGGTGGCCATTACGAAGTGGTGCATCATACACAACTCATCAACGAGTTGATTGCCAACGGGAAACTCAAACTAAAAGAAGGCGGCGACTTCAAAGGCCAACGTATCACCTACCACGACTCGTGTTATCTGGGTCGCGCCAACGACGTATATGAAGCACCCCGCGCCCTGCTCGAAAGCTTGGACGTGGATTTAGTAGAAATGAAACGCTCGCGCAAAAATGGTTTGTGCTGTGGCGCAGGGGGCGCACAAATGTGGAAAGAAGATGAGCCCGGCGAGAAGCGTATCAGCCTAGAACGCATTGAAGAAGCCCTGGAAACCAACCCCAGCGCCGTGGTGGCAAATTGCCCCTTCTGCCTAACCATGCTGCAAGACGGGCTGAAAGCCAAGGAGAAAAACGAACAAATTCCGGTTTACGACCTTTCAGAGATGATCCTGACGAAATTGGGGGATTGATTCGATTGGGGGATTGACTCGATTGATTCGATTGATTCGATTGGGGGATTGATTCGATTGCCACATTGACCAAATTATCACCTTGACCACATTCTCATGACTCCTATAATCACCAACGATTCCACATTTTCCCCCGACTCCCGCGTCTGGGTGTATACCTCCAATCGCCCACTTTCGGCGGAAGAATCGGCTTTTGCCCAAAAGAACCTGGATGCCTTTTGCCAGCAATGGACGGCCCACAACCAGGCCCTTCTGGCAAAAGCAGAAGTTGTTGAAAATCAGTTCATTATTCTCATGGTAGACGAGTCGCAGGCAGGTGCAAGCGGCTGTTCGATTGACAAATCGGTGCATTTTTTGGAACAACTTGGTGCAGAACTTGGTGCAGACTTTTTCGAACGGATGCGCTTTGCCTGGGTAGATGAACAGGGCAAAATGCAGTTTGCCAATCGCCCTGAATTTGCCACACTTGTGCGCGAAGAGCGCATCAGCCACGATACTTTGGTTGCCGATACTATGGTGCAGACAAAAGGCCAATTGGCAGAAAATTGGCTCGTGCCTTTTGGCAAAAGTTGGCACAAGCGTTTGGCCGGTTAAGTGAGAATTGTACCTCCTTTTAAAACACCGCGAAAACTACCAGCAAACCCAAGACAAATGACAGTGCAAAGGCGAAAATGTACAAAACACCATAAAGGATCCATTTTACAAAGGTTTTGAACCAACCCTGACCATAGTACCGCCAAAGGGCAAAGTACATAGCCGGAGCAGGCAGAAAAGCCGCCCAACCGATGATGTTCTCCCCCCAAATGCCCCATCGGTTTCCCAATATTGCCAGCAAAAGCAGCAGCATCGCTCCAGTGTGAAAATGCAAAAGGAAGATGAAATGTTCCACATAATAGCGGTTTTGCCTCCTGTAAAGCAGCGCCAAAAAGCCCGACATGGTCGCTATCAATGCCAGAATCGTCCAGGTAAGGCTACCAACGTATGCGTGCCCAAGGGCGTCAGGGGTTTTATAGGATTTAATGCCTTGGCGAACCAGTAGTTTGTCGTACCATTCCGTGAAGTGATAGCGTTCGATGAGCTCTTCCGGGCCATATCTGACCAGATCAAGCGAGGCAATTTTAATGCCGTTGAAACCAAAGCCAGTACTGTCCAAAGCTTCCTGCAACAGGGTATCTAGTCCTTTATGCTCTAAACCATATCTGGTTTCAAAGGCCCGAAGTACGCTGTCTACAGATTTTGTTGCCTGCGGTGTTTTCCATTCCTGCGGCAACCGCTCGTAATCTTGCCGCAAATCGAAGAGCATGGCGTCGTACTTCATTTGCTCGTAAATGGAGAAGGAGTTTTTCTTCTGGAGCGTATCTCCAGTTTCGATTTTGACCTTTTCTTTGGGAGAAAACAACGACCAGTCCTCTTTCGATTCCCGGTCTTTCAGCATTGAATTGAGCAAAAAAAGAAACAAAAACATTACAATAGCAAACAGCCGAATTGGGTGGGGGTAGCGATCCTGTTTTCCTTTGAAAAACTCGGTGGTCACTTTGCCCGGCACAAAAAGTTGCCAAGCCGTGCGGATGAATTTTCCTTCCAAATGGAAGGTGTTGTTCCATAGTCGCCCCATCAAGCTTCGCATGCCAATACGCCCGTCCGTGTCCTTTTGCCCGCAGTGGGCACAGAACTTAGCCTTGTAGGGCAATGGGTGATAACAATTGCGGCAGTATTTTTTCATTGATTCGATTGCGACGATTGATTCGATTGGAGCGATTGATTCGATTGAGGAAAAGTGGAGACTCCTCGCTATTTTTGCCCCAGCAAATATCAATCCTTAGAATCGAATCAATCGCTCCAATCGAATCAATCGCTCCAATCGAATCAATCGAATCAATCGTATGCGTCAACAAACGACCCCCCACATCCTCATGGTCCGCCCGGCCAATTTCGCATTCAACGAAGAGACTGCGGCCAGTAACGCCTTCCAAAGCCGCGATGGCAAACTGAGCGCCACCGAAATGCGCGAACGGGCCATGCAAGAGTTCGACGGTTTTGTGTCGCAATTGCGGGCTGCCGGGGTGGATGTTATGGTGGCGGAAGATTCGCCCGCTCCCGTAAAACCCGATGCCGTGTTCCCCAACAACTGGGTTACTTTTCATCAGGAAGGCACGGTGGTCACTTATCCCATGTTTGCCCCTACTCGACGACTGGAGCGCAGCGAAACTATTATTGAAACGGTTTTAGGAAAAGGATTCCAATCAAAGCAGCGATTGAATTTTGAAACGAGCGAACCCTCCGGACGTTTTTTAGAAGGCACCGGAAGTATTATTTTCGACCACCAGCATCGCCTCGCCTACGCCTGCCTTAGCCCGCGCACCGATGCAACTTTGCTCGAAAAACTTTGCCAAGCGATTGGTTATCAAAAAGTTGTCTTTCATTCAGTAGACGGCAACGGCCAGGATATTTATCACACCAATGTGATGATGGCACTTGGAGAAACCTTCGTGGTCATTTGCCTCGACACGGTACGCGACCCCGCGGAGCGCAAGATGCTGGAAGAAAAATTCAAGGAAACAGGAAAAGAAATTGTGGACATCTCGCTGGCGCAAATGAACTCCTTTGCAGGCAATATGCTCCAAGTGCGCAACACTGATGGACAAACCATTCTCGTGATGTCGAGTCAGGCTTATCGCGCGCTTTCACCTGCCCAAATTGAAAAATTGGAAGGTCACACCCAATTGCTACACGCTCCCATAGATACCATCGAGACCTACGGTGGCGGCTCGGCGAGGTGCATGATGGCGGAGGTCTTTCTACCCAGAAATTAAACCGCAAAATTTAAAACCGGAGAACAGGAAAATTTAAAATCAAGAGGGGTTTGATCCGAAAAAGGCTAAAAACTTCCCTTTTTCGGATCAAACCCCTCTTGATTTTAAATTTTCCTGTTCTCCGGTTTTAAATTTTGCGGTTTAATATTCAATACTTCACCGTCACCTTTTCCATCACATCTCCCTGCTGCATCTGTTCTACTACTTCCATGCCCGATTTCACCCGTCCAAAAATCGTGTACAGACCATCCAAATGCACCCGCGCTGAATGCGTGATAAAAAATTGGGTGCCTTCTGTGTCAAATCCATTGGAAGCCATGCCGAGCGATCCGGCGCGGTCGTACCAAGTCAGTCCAATCTCCGTACGGAGCGAATAATCCAGGCCGCCAGAGCCGTCGCCGCGTGGACAGCCACTTTGGATAACATGGTCGGACACTACGCGGTGGAACACCTTTCCGTTGTAAAAACCCGTGCCCGCAAGTTCGATAAAATTTGCGACGGAGCCGGGCGCCCATTGTGGCCAGAGTTCCAGCACGATCATGCCCTTGGCTGTTTGAATGCTTACCTCCGTTTTTTCGGTCACCACTTGCATGCGTTCCCAGTTAATGGGGTGATTTCTAGGAATCTTCGGCATGGCAGGTTCTGGGCGACCTTCAAGATACGCGATGGTTTTTTCGAGGGCTGCAATGGCCTCGTAATCTCTGGGCATTTTGAGTTTTCCGAATGCTTCGCGGAAATTTTCAAGTCTGGTGGAGTCGCGTATGTCCCTGAAATTCAACAGGTTTTTCGTTGAAAAGGCAGGAGCGAGCGCGCCAATCATACCAGGGTCGCCATTGGCCACAATCTCCCGGGTATAATTGTAAAGTGTACGGCGAACGCCTTTGCCACTTTCGCCAAAATGTGCCCAAAAATCGGGGCGCATCATGATCTTAACCAGCGCTTCGGTGGCGGCAACTTTCACAGCCAAAGCGGGGTCGTTAAATCCGAATTGATGAATCCAGGTGTAATTTCTGCCGTGCTCGGCCAAGCCGGCGAGACAGGCCGCCCGTTCGTAGGGACTTTTTGATTGTTGAAAAATTTGCTTCAAACGCCAGTTCACGTCCGTTTTAGCCGTAGAATCACCCCAGAATGTGAGGGTTTTGTTTGCGGCATGATACAGGGCGATTTGAAGGGGCATAGGCCACGATGGATTGTCGCGTGGCATTCGATAGTACCATTGTCCGTCTTGGGGCTTGCCGTTTTTTATAAAAAATTCTGCTGCTGCGCGGCTTACATGCAGGTTGGGGTCGTACAATTTTTCGGCCACCAGCACCCGGGAAGTATCGTAGTTAAAATTGCCCAATGCCTTGATAATCTCGCATTTAACCCGCCAATCTTGCTCCGTTTTGATCACCTTGGAAAGCATCCCAAAGGCAGGGCTGGCTTTGGATTTGCCCAATGCGAGGGCAATTTGTGAACGCACTTCAGGGGAGCTCACGGCTCGAACAAAGCCCAAACTAATCGCTACCGCTTGTGTGCTGTCGAAGGTAATGCCTTCGGCGCGGGCAAGGTAATAGGCCGCCACCAAGCGGGCTGGCGCGGGGATTTTTTCATTGCCAACGTATTCTACCATCCGATCCGTCGCGGAAGACTCTATAATGGCTGAATCCCGCAAAGCAAAACGCAAAATGGCACGGCATTGACCTTCGAGCAGGAGCGTATCGCTGGGCTGGTAGGTGGTCACCGCCGCGATCTGGCGGAGACTTTTGCGTGAGCCACATTTGCCCACGGCTTCTAGCACCACGGCATTAAAGCGCTGGTGCTGGGAGAGCGAATCTTTGGAGAAGAAGGCTTCAATGAGCGGCTGTTCGCATTTGGGCGAACCAATTTGTCCCAGGGAAAAAGCTGCCGCAACCCGCACGTCTTCCACAGGATCCTGCAGCAGCAGCGCAAGTGCAGCGATGGCATTGGTATCCAGCACGGAGGCAAAAGAAAGCGCGGCGAGATAACGCAGGGTCAAATCGCGATCATTCAGGAAAAGGAGTAGACTGTCGGTCTTGCGGTTATCACGCAGGTTGTAAAGCAGTTGCACCTTTTTGTTGCGCAGGTCAAGGTTGACCTTGCCGTATTCTACCTCTTTTTTTTCGTTGAATTCAGGCGGCTGGCAGGCCGAGCTCAGTAACAAGTAACCAGTAGCAAGGAGCAAGTTGAACGAGGCAAAAAGTCTGAATCGCATGGGAAGAAGCGGCGGCATTTTGCCGCTTGGCGGTGCAAAAGTAGGGATTTTGAACTAAGCAGACTATTGGACATTTTGACATTGGACATCGGACTTGCACTCTAAAAACTTGAAATTCATGCACTTGCTGAATCGAGTCTAAGGTTCAGTGTCAAACTCTCCATTAGTCTGGGCAAATAGCCCCTAATTCATCAAAACTGTTTTGGTTTCAGTCTTTGGGCCGCAAGCGCTGCTATTTCTTTTTCTCCTTGAGTCATTGGGACAGTTGCTTAAGTCAAGTCTTATTAGGTGCAAATGGCGCCCTTTCTGGTTTGCCTAACTAAACATTAAAGTGTGATTTCGGTAAAGGAACTGATTATGTTGGGATGAAACTTGAATCTGCCGGGTTTGTGTTGCAGTCCGTTAGGTGTTTATGTTAGATACTCACTCAAGTGGTGCTGGGTTAAAATTCTGAGGCTCGGTAGAAGTGAATACAGCTTTCTATCGAGATTTTTCAAAACTTTTATGAGCTGTTGTTTTCACAATTTCACTAAACGAAATCAGAGGAAGATTGTGGGCTAAGGCCTGATTAATTTCTTTGCCTAACCATAGGTCTTTGCCCATAATTGCCAAATTCATAATAGTGCCAAGACCGGGAATAAGGCCAAAAACATTGACAGTAAAGTCAAACAGTTTTTCTCTAAATTGGAATCTTTTCTTCTCCTCCAAGAATCGGATGTAATCTATGTTGTAATTCTTTTCAAACTTGTTCTCAATCGTATAACGGATGATTTTTTTGAATTCTGGCGATTTCCTTAAGTATTCAACATCCAACCACGTTAAGTGGTCAATTTGAAGTTCAACAATATCCAAACAGGAAATGATCTCCTCTGGTGTGACTGAAATGTCTTTAAGCTGTAGAGCGTTTACCCTTTCAAGATCCTGTTTGTTGTTATGTATAAAACTCCAAATGCCATTTCTTTTGGCAAAATCTTCTTGAGAATCGTCCAGAGAATCAAATTCGATCTGTGGTAAATTCCAAATTGAAAATTGATTCAATGGGTTGATTTCATTAGTCCATACGGGGTTTGCCTGGGTATGCTTGGCGCCGATTCCGAAATAAATAGATTGAATTAAGTGGTGCGCATATTCCGGTTGTATAAATATTTTCTCTATGCCATATATAAATGCAGTTCTATCCGGAATACCCCTAAACAACAAAAATGCTAATTCTTGAAGTAACTCAAGGCTCATGTTTTTCGTCAAATACGTGCTCTTTTCTATAAAGAGCCTGAAAATCTGATATAATAATAAAAAACTGCGCTCTTCAGATAGCTTCTCGGCTTCTACCTGTTCCTTTGTCCCAAGGCAATCAAGGCATTCTGCCAGTTCAATCTTTTGGAACAGGATATCTTTATCAAAAACATCCTCTCCCTTCGATTGCTCCGCCAAAGTCTTAATAGGCTTATCTTCCTTCCTAACTTCCGGCACAATAGCATTAATCAAAGGAATGTCTTTAAATTCTCCAAGAATTTTGGCCGAAATATTGGAATTGATGATTGAGGTTGCCCTTATTACGACCTGTTCATTGAGTAAAAAAGCCACTTTTAGGTTGCGACGCACTCTTTCTACTTTATCGTTTTCATCAATAAAGAGCATATTATCCTGAGAAATCTTATCCGTCAGTGTGAAATAGCATTTGCTGTTCGGATTAACCATACTTAATAATTTGTTTTAATGTACTAGGGCCAGAGATGCCTGCACTATTCCCCTCTCCACATCTCCCTTTCCAACGCCTCCATCACCTGCCCGGCCATTTGCCAGGTACTCTCCATTTGTTCCGCCTGCCCCTGACCGCCATAAATAGCTTGTTCACAGGTATGCCATACGGAAAGCAGGGCTTGTATCCTGATAGGCGCTGCACCGCGTTGGAGCAGCAGGGCGCCCACATCGGCATCATTCATTTGGGCTGGCTGGAGACCGAACTTGGCGGAGAGCCATACTTGCAAAGACTTAAATAGTTCATCGTAAAATCGTTTTGGATCGCCGCCACTTATAAGTTGGCCAGCATGATTGAAACGCTGGCGGGCCGCAAGCAGGCTGGTGGATTGGTGGGTTGCTGGATGGGGGGTGATTGGTGGATTGGTGGATTGTTTACCCGCCGAAGCCTTAGCGTAGGAGGGGGGATTGGTAACCGGTGACTGGTTGGCAGCTTTCCTTTTTTTCAGCAGCACAAAAATACCCAGTGCAATAAATGGCAGGGCCAGTATGCCCCAAAGCAGAGGTGAAGTCAGCCAGTCCATGATCCGTTCCAATAGACTGGAAGGCTGCAACATTGAAGGTTCGTTGGCCTCGGTTTCGGTCAGGGAATTGGGCGACTGATAGTTTTTTCCGGCCGTCACGGTAAGACGGATGGGCTCAGCCTGGAGTTGGCAATAACGATTACTGTCGGAATCAAAATAGGTCAATATCGGGCGAATCACTTGAAATCCAGTGTCTTTGGGCAGCACCACATACTCGATTTTTTTGCGGTGCAAAATCTCCGTTTCACCCTCATATTCTTCTTCCTCCAAAATACGCGGCTCGAAAATCTCGCAATTGGGCGGTACGGTGATTTTCGGGGCAGCGAACCGCCGGGTGTCGCCATTGCCCTTTACTTCAATGATGATGGTGAGGGCATCGTCGGTACTGATCAGGCTCGTGTCGGCCTTTACTTCCCATTCATATTTTCCCACGCCGCCTGTGAATTCAGCGGGGGGCGGCTGTGGCAAAGCCCGCACGTTGAGGCCGATTGGCTCGGTTTGTAAGGCAACTGGTTTTGGCCCAAAAAGAAAGCCTTGCGGACCGGGCTGCTCGATGCCGACACTTACCCGTGCAGCGTCCACGCTGATCGCGCCGGCTTCCTGCGGAAAGAGTGCAAATTCATGCAGGGTGCGCACGGCGTATTTTTTCCCGCGCAGGCTTATGGTCTGAACGCGCTTGTCGTACCGTATTTTTTCCTTGGAAAAAAAGCCCTCGAAATCGGGGAGTGCAATGATATCGTAGCCCTCCACCGAAAGCTGGGTGTAGAGCTGGATTCGCCAGGTCACTTGCTGTCCGACATAAGCTTCTTTGCGGTCAAATTCAGCGGCCACGAACACCTTGCCGTCAGTACCTGGGGGTACGTTCACATTGCCCTTACTGCTGGATGCGGCAGACAAAACCTGAACGGTCAAGGGTTTTGTGCTGATCGTTCGTCCGCCAGCCACCACCGTAGCCGGGCCGATGCTGAAGGTGCCGGATTTGGTGGGGGTCAGTTCCAACGTCCAGCTCTGGTTTGTGCTGCTGCGCCCGTTGATGATACTCATGCCCCGCATTTCGGAGATCCCGCCAGTTCGAAAACCCGAAAAATTGGGGGCGGTGAAGCGGGTGCCTTCGGCGTTTTTCAGGGTGAACGTGAGCTCAAAAGGTACGCCCACGATCACTTCTTTCGCTGCGATTTCGGCTTCAAATGTGACGTTGCTCTGGGCAGAAAGGAGGTTTAGGCTGAAAAACAATGTCAGAACCCCTGCCCATGCGCCAGAAGCGCGGGTGTTTATTGGCAAACAAGGGATGGAGCAGGCTAAAGTCACATTCGAATCGTTTTATATTTCTTTTTGGGTGCGTTGGGGGGTTGGGCGGGCGAACGTTTGGGCAAAGCCGGGCTTACACCGTCTGCATTCGGCAATGCTTTTATGGTAATTGGCTCGGTGTGCAATTCCATGTCACCGTTTTTAATGCTGACGGATGGAATCGTCCAAGTACCCTCCATAGCTGGGGTGATGGTATAATGGTAAGAAGCAGAAGCGCTCGTCTCGCCATTCATGATCGAAATGCTCGAAGATTGGCTGCTTCCAATCATTACAAAGCCGGCGGCTTCCCAATCTGGAGGGGTAAATCTTCCGTTGTTTTTACCATTTTCCAGTATAAAAGTGACCTGGATGGCTTCGCCGACAGTTATTTCAGCGGTACCCTTTTGCCCGGTTACGTCGGGCAGGGTTTCTACATAAAATCGCGTTTCGCTCTGAGCAGTTGCGCTCAGGAAGTTCAAAACGACCAGAGAGAAAATGAAAAGTACGTTACGCATGGTGTGAGTTATTTTTTTTTACAAAATTAGGCATTTTGCAGTGCACAATACTTTTTCTTGACAGATCATTTACCCTCCATCCATTCCCATTCGTCTACGCAGCCACTCACACATATAAATCAGAAAAGCCCGAGTCGTATGAGTTCTCTCCGCTCAATAATCCCGTCAGGATGATTTAGATCCAACACTTTTATAGTAGCTTGACCAATAGCCGTATGAGGAATGAGTTCACCCAACACGTCAGCCTTAAAATGCTCATCCCAAGCATCGAGTCGTGGGTTGAAAAGTCGAATCGGGAATTGCGGGTCGTCCAAGAAAGTGGCAATGTCTGTCCCTTTATTAAGGTTGCAGATTTGGCAAGCATAGGCCAGATTCTCAGAAGTTGTTACTCCGCCATGTTTGATGCTGACAATGTGGTCAATGTGGAAAACGAAAAGCGAATCTTCAGCGGGCAACCGACAATATTCACAGCTATGCTTGGCTCGTTGGGCAACCAAAGCCCGAAGGGAGTCAGGAATATGACGGCTCATAATCAGGAGGCGTGCGAACGGATTTTGGCAAGCCGCACCAATCTTTCCAAGACGATATAATGGTCTAGTTCGTCCTTCTCACGCACAGTGAGTTGGCCTTCTTTTGATTTTTCAATCAAAAGTTCCAAGCGTTTCTGCATTTCGCTGGATGCCTTTAATGCCAAGATTTTGGCTGGGGCTAGTTCTGCCAGCAATTCGGCAATTTCATCGTAAACAGAATAGATGGTCATGTCAATCTCTGATTTTGATGCAAGTTTAAGGCTTTTTTGAGAACAAAATCGCAACCATTTACTTCACCCCCATCCCATTTGGCCAAGCCGCCGCCGGGCTGACAAAACTCAGTTTACCCGCTGCATCTTCTGCCATCAGGATCATCCCCTGCGATTCAGTACCCATCATAACACGGGGTGCGAGGTTGGCCACAATAACCACTTGTTGGCCGATCACTTGTTCGGGTGTGAAATGTTCGGCAATACCCGACAAGATGGTGCGCGTTTCAAAACCCAAATCCACGCTGAGCTTGAGCAGTTTTTTGGATTTCTCCATTTTCTCAGCGGTAAGAATGGTGCCGGTGCGCAGGTCTAGTTTGGCAAAATCGTCGAATTGTATGTTTTCGGATACTGGACGGTAGACTACACCGGGGGCTTCCGTCGTAGTATCCTCGGTTGTGGTTGCTGGTTCGTTCATGGTAGTTGGTTCATTGTTTTTATCTGCCGAAACCTCCGTTGGAGCAGACATCGTTAGTTTGGCAATTTGTTTGTCAATCACCTCATCCGGTATCCGGCTGAAAAGGTGTTCAGGTTGGTTGAGCGCGTGTTGCGCCGGCATCACGGGATTGCCCTCCACGAGTTCGTTGAGAATGTCAAGCAAATCGCCGTTGTCTAGCAAGGGCCTTAGATTGAGCATTTTGCGCAGCTTGTCCGACGAAAATGGCAGGAATGGGCGCAGTGCCACCGACAACACAGCAACATACTGAATGGCAAGGTTCATCACCACTTTCACCATTTCAGGCTCGTCTTTCACGGTTTTCCAGGGCTCATTGAACTGGAGCAATGCATTGCCCGCGCTGGATATTTCCATCAAAATCCGCAGCGCCTCCCGCAGTTCGTATCGCTCTATGGCTGCCCCCATCTCTTGCAACTTATCGTTCAAAAGATTGAGTTCTTCATTGTATTGCCCGACTTTCTCATTCCCCCAACCACTCTTGAAAGTTATTTCAGGGTCAATGCGCGGCACTGCCCCCGCGTAATATTTATGCGAAAGCACGAGTACGCGGTTGATGAAATTGGCGAGGTTGTTCACCAATTCGTTGTTGTTCGTCTCCTGAAAACCTTTCCAGGTGAACTCCGAATCGCTCTGTTCGGGCATCTTTTTGATCATGTTGAAGCGCAACACGTCTTCTTGCCCGGCAAATTCTTCACAATATTCATGCACCCACACCGCCCAGTTTTTGGAGGTGGAAAGTTTGCGGCCTTCGAGGTTTAGGAACTGGTTGGCGGGCACGTTTACAGGCAAAATGAAGTCGCCATGCGCTTTCAAAATTGCCGGAAAAATGAGACAGTGGAATACGATATTGTCCTTGCCGATGAAATGAACAAGGGCCGTATCGTCGCTTTTCCAGTAAGGTTCCCAGTCTTTTCCATTGTCTAAAGCCCATTGCTTGGTGGCCGAAATGTATCCAATGGGCGCGTCCAGCCAGACGTACAGTTTTTTGCCCTCCGAGCCTGGGATTTCCTGCGGAACGTCTACGCCCCAATCGAGGTCGCGGGTCATGGCGCGGGGTTGAAGGCCCTGATCGAGCCATGAATTGCACTGGCCAATCACGTGATTCTTCCAGTCGGCGGGGTTATGCAGTTGTTTTTCGTCGGCAACCCCCGTGTTAATCCATTCGCGCAACCATGCTTCGTGCTGGTCCAGGCGCAGGAACCAGTGCTTCGTGGGGCGTTTCACCGGCACCGAGCCGCTGAGCATGGAATGGGGCTCTTTTAAGTCGGTGGGACTGAGCGCGGAGCCGCATTTTTCGCACTGATCGCCATAAGCTTCCGGGTTGGCGCACACCGGGCAAGTGCCCACGATGTAGCGGTCGGCCAGGAATTGGCCGACGGTTTCATCGTAGTATTGTTCGGTAGTTTCTTCCAAAAACTCTTGATTATCATTGAGTTTTCTAAAAAAATCCTGAGAAGTCTGATGGTGAATCGGCTCGGTGGTGCGGTGGTAAATGTCGAACGAGATGCCTATTTTTTGAAAGGTATCCCGGAGCATTGCATGGTATTTGTCCACCACGGCACGCGGTGTAGTCTCTTCTTTTCTGGCCTTTACTGTGATGGCCGCGCCGTGTTCGTCGGAGCCGCAAACGAATACCACGTCCTTGCCCATCAGGCGCAAATAGCGTACATAAATATCAGCAGGAAGGTAGGCTCCGGCCAAATGGCCGATGTGAAGCGGGCCGTTGGCATAGGGCAAAGCGGCGGTAACGAGGTATCTTTTTTTGGACATTGAATGGGTGGGCGTTGGAGTAATTTACAAATCTGTAGCTGTAGCAATCAGCCGAATTCCTTCGGCTTGACAAGCAATTGCAAAGTCAGAATCATAACTTGCCAGGACTGCTACTTCTTGCAATTTACAAGAGGCCAAAATGAGCGCATCATTGGGAAGTAGATTGTGTTTACTCATCATGGAAATAGATTCAGGGATTGCCTCTTGAGGAATAGGCAACATCTTAAACTCCGCAAGGAAGGAGGTAAGGTCATGCGATTCGAATGTAGCGCACACTACTATCAATAAAAACTTTCATTGTTGATACCAGTCATTCTTGTTGGGATGATAGCCCGTAAAGTATTGTTTTAACCTTCCCCTGAACCTCCGAGCCACAGCAACCCTATGTTTCCGTTCTTCTTGAGAAACAGAATCTATAGAAGACTCCTTTCGGACGGCTACATTAAAGGGACGAACAAGATCCGTAATTTCTTGTATTACCTTTTCGTCAGAAGATTCGATGATAAGAATCATGTTTATAATTTTTATTGCAAAAGTAAAGAGGATTTCCCGCTTCTCCAATGGTCCCTACTTCTGCGCCCTGCTCACCAGCCACCAAGCCATTACGCCAAAAGCCAGGTTGGGCAACCACATGCCGAGCCAAACGGGCATGGCGCCTCCCGTGGCGAATGACACCGTGAACTTGGAAAACACGATGTAAGCTGCTCCAATACCAATACCCAAGGCCAGGTGAAGTCCCATGCCGCCGCGCACTTTACGGCCCGCCACAGCCAAACCGATGATGGTGAGGATAATGATGGTGAATGCATCGGCGGTACGGCGGTGCATCTCCACTTCGTAACTGCGTGTATAGGGAAGACCCCGGCCCCGGTCCCTGGCAATGGCTTCGCGCAGTTCGGGGGTGGTCATTTGCTCTCGCTGATTGGCATAATAAACAAAATCGGCGGGCGAAATATTGATGGCCGTGTCGAGGGGTGTATTGTGCTGGGTGTAATTTTCGTGCAGTCCGTCGAAAGTCCGCACGGAATATCTGGGGAGTTCCCAGTGGTTAGGCTCCCCCTTCCATTTTGCCTGATCGGCCTCTAAAATACTGATGACCCGATTGCCCTCAAATCGTTCGAGGCGAAGTCCGGAGGCTGTTTTGGCGTTTTTGTTGTAGCCCCTAATAAAGACCTTGGTATCGGGAGCCGTGAGGAGGTGAACGTTGGTGGTTTTACCCTTGTCTTGATCGATCCACACGAAAGTATGTTCAAACCACAATCGCCATTGATTGAGCAGCGGCGCACCGAAGTGGTTGATGCTCAGGTGCAAAAACATAACGGCCGAAGCTGCAACCAGGTATGGCTGTAACAACCGACGGAAACCTATGCCCGCATTGAAGATGGATAAAATTTCTGCGTTGGAAGCCAGTCTGGACGTAAAAAAAACTACCCCGATTAGGGTGTAAAGTGGCAGTAAAAGACTGGCCATGTGCGTCACGAAACCCATGTAGTAAGCCAGCACATCCTTCCAGGTACAAGGCTTTTCGATGATGCTCTGCACCTTGTCGCTAAAGTCAATGGCACAGGAAATCATGCTGAATATCAGCAGAGAGAAGAATACCGTGGAAAGGTATTGCCGGATGAGGTAGGCGTCGAGGACTTTGAATTTCATCGGATTTGTCATTAGTCGTCATTGGGTCATTGGTCGTCATTGGGTCATTGGGTCATTAAGTCATTGATCGTCATTAGAAATGACCCAATGACTTAATGACCCAATGACCCAATGACGAATTTAATTCTTCCCTTTCTTATACACAGGCACGGTAGAACAAGGCTCCCCAAACATAATACTCAATGCCACAGGCTGCAATCGGCGTGTAATTTCCAGATAGGCGGCGGCTGGCACAGGCTTGTCGCTACAACCTTTGATCACCAGGCGTTTGCCTTCATAGGGCTGGATGTCGAGGGCGGCGAGTTTTTTAAGGAACGTTTTTTCAACAAATTCTGCTGGCTCACACAATGCAATATCCTGAACAAATGGCGCAGCGTGCGTTGCCACCAGCATATAAGCCCACATTGGAATAATGGCATCGGCGGAACAAAATACAGCGAGGTTTTTATCGCGATACTGCTCCCAATCGAGTGCCTCGAGGGCCTCCCGGAAGTCCTTTTCTTTGAGGATCAACTCCATAAAAAGATAGCCCTTCAGGTCGAAAGGCACGATTTCCCCTTTTGGGTACATTTCTTCCAAATCAATGGTAACCAAGCTGCTGTTTGCAACGCGGTTCACCAAGGGTTGATCGAATATGACTTCCATGTTTTTGGTGATTGGTTGACTGGTGATTGGTCGACTGGTCCTACTACTGCATACTATCATTTGCTACAAATTCTTCCAAGGCAGGCATTTCCCCAACAGTGTTTTCCTCGTCTTTAAAATCTTTGGGCTTAGGCAAATCCGTTAAACTATTGATACCCAGGTAGTCCATGAACTTTTCAGTGGTGCCATAAAGCAGTGGCCGACCCGGGCCTTCACTGCGACCGGTGATAAAAACAAGTTCCTTTTCTAAAAGTTTTTGGAGTGCGTAATCGCAATTCACCCCGCGTATTTCCTCGATTTCCGGGCGACTCACAGGCTGTTTGTAGGCAATGAGCGCCAGGGTTTCGAGCGCGGCTTGTGAAAGGCGTTTTTTAGTGGCCTGACGCAGGTGAATGGCCACCGTAGTATGGTACGCTCCTTTGGTGAGAAACTGCCATCCTCCAGCGATTTCGATCAGTTCGAAAGCGTAATGCGCCTGTTGAAACTGCGTCTTGGCCTCCTCTATGGCCTTCAAAATATCGGCTTCTTTGATTTCTGCTTGAAAAGCCTCCTCCATCACGGTTTTCAAATCAGTGACGGCCACGGGATGCGGGGATGCAAAAATGAGTGCCTCAACGTGCTGTTTCAAAAATTCCATTCCGCAAAGATAAAGCGGGTTGGGGTGTTGAGGGGGAGAATATTGAGGGGGGAGAGGGCAGGGTCATTTACGTTAGTCAAACCGTACAAGTAATGATTTAAGAGTACAGATTACATGATTTAAGATTTTAGATCGAGAGTCATCTCTGGGTATTTCGCCCGGGCGCTAAACCTCTAAAATCTAAAATCATGTAATCTAAATTCTTAAATCATTTAGTCTAAAACCACCAATTTCGACACCTCCTTAGTTCCAAAATCTCCCCTCAAAAAGACAGTATACAAGCCCTCGGGAAGCTGCTCTACCATGCTGAAAGCATTTGCCCCTTGCTGGATCTGAATATCTTGGGTAGAAATATCGCGCCCCAAAACATCCCTGAGCAGGAGCGAAGCATACCCCGCTTCGTTGGAATTTATCTCGAGGGTGCATTGCACCAATCCGGCAGAAACTGGATTTGGATAAAGCCGGGCCCTCAGGATAATTGGAGATGTCCTTTCAGCGGAAGACTGTCGGTGGGGTTTACTTAGCGGCACTTCGATCTCCTGAATGTGCTGACAATCATTGGAATCTGTAACCGTAATGGTGTAAGTCCCCGCTGAAAGATTTGAAATAGAAGCATCCGTTTCGCCATTGCTCCAATTGTAAACAAACGGGGGCCAACCTTGGGTAACTACATATTGGATGCTGCCCGTCATTTGTCCGTTGTCGGGTTCAACTACCACTTCATCCACAATTGGGGCTAGCACAATCAATTTGGTGATTTGTGTTTTCTCACAGCCATTGGCCAAAGTCAGGGTATCCTTGTAGGTACCTGTCTGGGTATGGCCTAGAAGGCTTTCGCCGGCGCAGATGACCGCAATTTGAGTGCCAACAGGCAGTGGCGACACTACCGCATAAGCGGTATCGGTGTCTTCACAACCCGTAAAAGTATTCACCCCATGAAGCACATAAGCGCCTGGAAGGGTCGTCTGAAGCAGCCCAGCATAAGAAGCGGGTGCTGTACTGCCATCCGGTCTTGTCCAAAAATAGTTGAACAAACTCCCGCTTTGCGGGGACATGGCCGCAAGCAAACTTCCAGATCCATTGCACCAGATGCTAACGTTGGAGCCAGCACTGACACTTGGCTTTGGATAATCCGTATCCAAATACTGAGTAGCCGTGGATTTACAGCCATTTTCGGGGTTTACTGCCTGAACTTTCCAGATTCCAGGCCCATTAATGGCAGCGAAGCAACCGCTTGGGTCTGCAGGCGAATAATATCCCGCACTGTTGGGTGTTGAAACATGGGTAGTCCAGCTCGGAGGCACATTGGCAATTCTGATTTTTTGAGGCCAGTCAGCACAGTTGGTGCAATCCTCGATTTTGATGCTGACCTGATTGTTGAAGGAACCCACATCGGCATGGGCATAAGCTGGGCATTCACCTGGAATGGATGAATAGGCCGTGTAATGATAAGTGCCTACATGATCCACTATGGCAAACTGGTCAAAATGGTTGGCATTATCGGGCCCTTCCCAATAATCGAAGGAATAATTAGGCGGTGGAAAAGCCACCAAAGTAACCGTAGAATTTGGGTTGGAACAGTCAATGCTCCCTGAAACCGAGTAAAAAGCCTCCGGTGCGTCGAGTACTTCAAAATCAAGGGTAGTCGAAACAGTGCAGCCACCTGGCCCTTTAAGCGTATAGGTAAGGGTGTGAGTACCTGGAGAAAGATACTGGGCATTGAGATAGGAAAACCCTGAGCCCAGACTGGGTTCGCTGAAAGTTCCCCAGGGATGAGACGCCGTCAGATAAACATATCCGGAACCAGTACAAACAGGCTGGATTGGATTGATTGAAATGGTGGAATCACAAATGCCTTGCGCGCCAAGGCGGGCGGCTGTTACAAACAGCAGAACGAGAGAGGGTAGTAGATACTTCATGGGAGGATGATTTTTAATCAAGACCCACTGGTTTTAGAAAACGCTGCAAGCCGAAAATTGTAAATCCAAAATAGTCGTTCGTAAATCGCCTCAGGCACAACCGTCACCAAATCCATCCCAGCCTCAATTCAAATACTTCCGCTACATGGCGGTGGGCCTTCAGCGTGCTCCCCACCAACAAATGCCGCCCAAAAAGGTAAAACAGTCCATATCTTTGGTAAATGGCATCCGTAGTGCGCGATGGATTGTAAAAATACGGCCCCAAATGCGTGGTAAAACGAACCCTTCCCACCAGCAATTCATGGCCCAATAGCAGTCCGCCTTTCCAGGCGCTGGTCTTGTCAGACAGCCGGTCCAGCAGAATTCGATCATATCCATCGTGGACAAATTCAACCCCTGCGGACAAAGCGGACATCCGGCCTACCCTGCGTCCAAACATACCTTGCGCACCATAGATAATACCAGGCTCTACATTCGTTGAAGCAGCTTCGGGTGGCACGTTTTTCACCGACCCGGCTGCCAGAAAGTAGCAAAAATTTTTGGGCTGGGTTTTCCAATCGTTGTTTTTCTGTGGCTTTTTTATTGAAGCAGGCTGGAAATCATGTTGTAAACCCAAATTAAAAGTCGGGAAATTCATGCCCTTGTTGGGGCTTTTCATGCCGCCGTTGGAAATGTGGTTGTAGTTGAACCCCATCGAGGCCTGCCATTTTGGATTGATTTTGTAATAAATATCGGCGTTCAGCATGGCCCAGAAACTTACGGGCAGACTAAAAAAGAGGTTGGTGGGGTTGTTTTGTTCATTATATACTTTTGAAAGATAAGCAGCGCCCAAACCCAACTGTACACCACCGTACAATCGGCCCCAGGGACGAATAAGCGGCTCTACATACGGCACAAAAGCGACGCTATGCCCCAGCACCTCCGGGTTGTCAAAATTAAAATAGTACGCAGCGAAGCCGCGCTTGGCAATGAGTCCCGTTTCGCGAACTTCCTCCTCACCCGACAAAAGCCAGTGTGCATTGAGCTCAAACCCGTACGGATTGGAGCGAGAAACGTCTATCAATTCCCGGGAATGGGCAATGATAAATCCCCGGTGCCACTTAGCCCCTATCTGAAATGGATGCGCTGATCCGGCTTCTTGAGCCAGGGATAGAACCGGCAAAGCCAGTAGTATCAGCAGAAACTTCATCATATCGGGCTTATTTTAAGGCATTTTTTGCGCGAAAAAGTAGTAGAATTTGTGCGAAATAATAGAATAACGTAAAAATACGTTAATTGGCTAAAAAAATAGTTGCAAGTGAATAAAATCCGTTGCACCTTTGTGGCATTGAGGGTGATTGGTTTAGTAGTGATTGGTAAATGGTGGATTGGTGATTAGACCTAGCGATAAACCAATCCACCAATCCACCAATCACCAATCCACCGATAAACCAATCCACCATTTACCAATCACTAATAAACTAATCACCATCATGCAAAAATTGACCAAAACAGAAGAGGACGTAATGCAGCTCCTCTGGGAAGTAGGCCGAGGCACTGTGAGCGACTTGCTCGAACGCTGCCCTGAGCCAAAACCGCCGCACAGCACCCTATCCAGCGTCGTGCGAATTTTGGAAAAAAAGAGTTTTGTAGGCCATAAGGCTTATGGCAAAACCCATGAGTATTTCCCGCTGGTCGAACGGGAAGCCTATGGACGCCGCTCTTTGGGCGATTTGCTCCGCAATTACTTCGATGGCTCGGTGCCACGTTTGGTATCGCATCTGGCTGAGGAGGAAAATTTGAGTAAAGCCGAGCTCGAAGATTTGTTGAAGATACTTGAAAAGTAACCTATCCGTCCAAAGGTTTCAATGACCATAATGACTCCAATGACCATAAATGACGTTTTCAATGACCATCTTCCTATTAAAACTCACCCTTTGCTGGGGCTTTTTTGCCCTGCTATATGCGCTCCTTTTGCGGCATGAAACATTCTTCCGCGCCAACCGCGCTTACCTGCTGGGCACAGCGTTGCTGGGAATTCTTTTGGCGGCGCTACCCGGAGAACAAATGCCTGTACCAGAAATGGATGGAGGAATCATTGCCTTGCCGGAATTTTCGGTTGGTATTCAGCAGGTAGAAGCAGCTACCAATACCTGGCAAGACCTTGATTTTCTATGGGTTGCCTATTGGGCCGGAGTCACTCTAATGGCGGCACGGGTGATGTGGGGACTCTTAAAAATTATTCAAATGGCCGTGCGCGGTCATTCAGAGCGGCTTTCTGATGGCTGCCTTTTGATACAGACAGCGGAAGCGAAAGTGCCGTTTTCGTTTTTCAAGTGGGTGTTTGTGCCCGGTGGCATGGACTTTAGTCCGTCGGGAGCAGGGGCGTTTACGCCCCTCCTTACTCCTCATACCGCCGTAAACGGCGCTACTCCCGACGGACTAAAGTCCATGCCACCCTATGCACTCATGCTCGCCCACGAACGCGCCCACGCCCATGGCTGGCACAGCGCCGATGTGTTGTTCGCCGAGCTTTTGTGTATTATGTTTTGGTTCCACCCGCTGGCGCATTGGTATCGTCGGGAGTTGCGCGCGGTTCACGAATATCTGGCAGACGCCGAGGCGTCGCGCCAAGCTGACAGAAAACAATATGGCCTGTTGTTGATAGGGCAGTCGCAGTCCGGAATGCCGATTGCCTTCGCGAATCATTTTTTTCAATCACCACTCAAACAAAGACTCGTTATGTTGACGAAAAAAACATCCGCCCCGTTGAGGGCACTGAAATTTGGCCTGGTGGCCCCGGTGGCGCTTTTATTTGCCATGTTGTTCCGGCAAGCTCCGGCCATCGCACAAGCCGTAGACGAAAAGCACCTCGCGTTTGTGCACGAATTGGAGTCTAAAGGTTGGATGAGCACAGACACGGTCATCACCTTCAACCCCGATACCTACGAAGAGACCATGCAAATTGTGCGCAACAGCGTTGCACCAGAAGCAGACGAAAGTGGAAATCTCGTATACCAGTACGCTGAGCAGCAGCCCCAATTCCCAGGCGGTCAAGAAGCCATGGTCAAGTTTTTATCAGAGAACCTAAAATACCCTGGCTTGGCACAGCAAAACAAGGTGGAAGGTACTGTAGTGGTTTCTTTTGTAATAGACGAATCGGGCAATTTGCTCCGGCCTCTTGGGAAAATGGATTTGCCAAACGATAATCAAAGGCCACTCATAGAAGAGGCGGAACGTGTGGTTCGATCCATGCCGAAATGGACTCCAGCAAAGCACAAAGGCAAGGCTGTACGCTGTTCATTGTGTATTCCTGTAACGTTTTCATTGGCAAGTTTGGCCCCGAAACCAACCGTGGTAGATCCAGAGTTCCCCGGAGGTATGGAAGCGATGATGAAATTTTTAATTGAAAACATCCGATACCCCGAAACCGCAAGAACTGCCAAAGCGGAAGGAATGGTAATCGTGAAATTTGTGGTAAAAGAAGACGGTTCTTTGACCGATTTTAAGCATGCCAATACCGACAAGCCTTTACATCCCGATCTTGTGGCAGAAGCCATTCGCGTGGTACAATCCATGCCCAAATGGAAACCAGGCTTGAAAGATGGCAAAGTGGTAAAAACAGAGTTTGGACTGCCAATCAAGTTTAAATTATCCAATGATAAGTAAGGCCAAAAAGCAATTGGGCGCCGACGTTGCGTCGGCGCCCAATTTGTCTAACTCCCCTTTACGTAGTAATGTTACCTAACTCTAACGAGTTTCGATCCTTGGCCTTCACTTGGTTTCTGTCGGCTTGATTACAGGACAAAGATGGGGAGCTGAGACGGGAGCGACAAAATACAAAAATTGCAGCTTGTCGGATATACCATTTTACAAAATCCTGTTATTCAATATATTAAAATAATTTTTGCCGAAATTTACATTCCAATATCTTGACCTGAATACCCTAAATTTTCTGTTCTGCCTTGATTGGGAAAAACAATTAAGCATACTCGACGAAGCAGAACATGCCTGATTATTGCTGCAAATAGTTCAGTTATACATAAGTCGCCCCTTAGATTTGGAGCAGGAAAGAATAATTTTAAAAACAAAATGTTTTATTTTTTAAAACATTTTGCACTACTTTCGCCTCCAAATTTGAAACGTTATGGCAACTCCTTTTTTGGGTCTTCGTACCTGCATTTATCGTGTTCCCGATGTCGCCGCTGCCGCTGAGTGGTATTCCAATGCCTTGGGAATCAAACCATACTTCAACGAGCCGTTTTATGTTGGGTTCAATGTGGGCGGCTACGAACTCGGATTACATCCACAATTGAATGCCGTTGTTGGTGGTGAAAACATTGAAACATACTGGGGCGTGGAGGACATTCAAACCACATTTGCCCATTTTCTGTCGTGTGGCGCTACTGCGCATGAACAGCCGAATAATGTAGGAGAAGGCCTCTGGGTTGCCATGTTGAAAGACCCTTGGGGGAATATCATTGGGGTTATTCAGAACCCGCATTTTGGAGCACAATGAGTCAGCCAACCATTCTTCAAACCATCCCACTCGTGCGCATTTTTGACGAACAAAAAGCCCGGGAATATTACTGCGATTGGTTGGGCTTTAAAATTGATTGGGAACACCGATTCGAGGAAGGAATGCCGCTCTATATGCAGGTTTCGCTGGGCAATTTAACACTCCACCTTTCTGAACACGCCGGAGATTGCACTCCTGGTGGCAAGGTTTTCCTGCGTTGCACAGGCCTGCGCGAATGGCATCAAACCATTGCCGCCAAAAACGACAAATACTACCGACCAAGCGTAGAAGATGCATTTTGGGGCGGTATTTGTATGTATTTGACCGATCCGTTCGGGAATAAACTGTTGTTCAGTGAAAACGAACCCAATTGAAATCATCAGAGACTGCCCGCTCGATTGAGTTCATTACTTTTGCCCCCCTAAAAAAACGACCGCCCAAAAAGCCGAACCAAACCCATGCAATACTGACCACCAAAACTGTAAGTTCGTTTAATTTGGTGATTTATCAACCTGCTTGACCGGAGGTCAACAGGTTGATAAATCACCAAATTAAACGAACTCCCCTGTAAAAAAATGGCAAAGCAAAAGCGCGATACCGCACCACCGCCCACTACCTCCCAGAACGGAGAAGATACCGTCATCACCCTCTCGGGGATGTACCAGAACTACTTTTTGGATTACGCCTCCTACGTTATACTTGAACGTGCGGTACCCGCCATCGAGGATGGACTGAAACCAGTGCAGCGGCGAATCCTGCACGCCATGTTTGAACAGCACGATGGGCGTTATCACAAAGTGGCTAACCTCATCGGACAAACGATGCAGTATCACCCGCACGGTGATGCGGCTATCGGCGATGCAATGGTAAACATGGGCCAAAAGGAGCTCATGATTGATTGTCAGGGCAACTGGGGTGATTACCGCACAGGCGATTCGGCGGCAGCACCGCGTTATATTGAGGCACGTCTGACCAAGTTTGCGCTCGATGTGGCATTCAACCACGATACCACGGTTTGGCAATTGAGTTACGATGGTCGCAAACGTGAGCCTGTGAATTTGCCCATGAAGTTCCCGCTCGTGTTGGCGCATGGAGCCGAGGGCATTGCGGTGGGTTTGAGCACCAAGATCATGCCCCACAATTTCATCGAAATCATCAAGGCCAGCATTGCCAGTTTGAAAGGCCGGAAGTCGGATTTGATCCCGGATTTTCCGACAGGAGGATTGATTGACGCAGCCAATTACAACGGCGGTGGACGAGGCGGCAAACTCCGTGTTCGGGCAAGAATCAAGGAATTGGACAAAAAAACGCTCCAAATCACGGAAATTCCATTCGGCGTAAACACCGGCGATCTGATCGAGAGCATCCTGAAAGCCAATGATAAGGGACAGATCAAGGTCAAAAAAGTGATAGACAAGGTGGCTGCCGAGATTGATATTGAAATCGAACTCCAGCCAGGGGTTAGTCCCGACGTGACCATTGATGCGCTCTACGCTTTCACGGATTGCGAGGTGAGCATCAGTCCCAACTGCTGCGTCATTATTGACAACAAACCGCTGTTCACCGATGTGAACGAGATGCTGCGGATTTCGACTGAAAATACCAAGGAACTGCTCCGCATGGAGTTGGAAATACTGAAAGCCGATTTGGAGGAAAAGCTCCATTTTGCTTCGCTGGAGAAGATTTTTATAGAAAACCGTATCTACCGGGATATTGAGGAATGTGAGACCTGGGAGGCCGTGATTCAGACCATTGATGTGGGGCTAAAGAAATATGTTAGCACGCCTTCTGATCCAGGGTACGCTAAGGAAGCCAAGAAAATTAAGCTCCTGCGCGATGTGACCGAGGAAGACATCACGCGCCTCACCGAGATTCGGATCAAACGAATTTCCAAGTTTAACTCCTTCAAAGCCAATGAGGAAATCGCCAAAACGAACGAGGAACTCCTGCAAACCAAGCACCACCTCGAACACCTCACCGACTATGCGATTGCCTATTTTGAAAACCTGCTGAGCAAACACGGCAAGGGCCGGGAGCGTCGCACAGAAATCGCGGCTTTCGATACGATCCAGGCTTCGGCGGTGGTGGCCAACAACGCTAAATTGTATGTCAACCGCGCTGAAGGTTTTATTGGTACAGGTCTGAAAAAAGACGATTTCGTGCAAGACTGTTCTGACATTGACGACATCATTGTATTCCGCAAAGACGGGGTGATGAAAGTGGTGCGTGTCGGCGAAAAAATCTTTGTCGGCAAAGACATTGAACACGTGGCCGTTTGGAAGAAAAACGACGAGCGCACCACCTACAACATGGCCTATTCCGACGCAAAAACGGGCAAAACCTTTGTTAAACGTTTCAATGTAACGGCCATTACCCGCGATAAAGACTACCAGCTGGGTTCCGACGCGAAAGGCTCTAAAATGCTCTATCTCACCGTGAATCCCAACGGCGAAAGCGAGGTGGTGCAGGTAACCTTGACAGCGGCCAGCACCGCCCGGGTCAAAATTTTCGACTATGATTTTGCCGAACTCGCCATCAAAGGCCGCGACTCGCAGGGCAATGTTTTGACCAAATACCCGGTCAAACAAATCAAGCAAAAAGAGGTGGGCAAAAGCACCATTGGTGCACAAAAACTCTGGTTCGACGACATCACCGGGCGTTTGAACACCCTTGAACGCGGCACATTGCTGGGCGAATTCGATACCGGCGACAGTCTCCTCGTGCTCTACAACGACGGCTCCTACGAAGTCACCGACCTCGATGTGCAGCAGCGTTTCGATATGAAAGAAATCCAGCACCTCTGCAAACTTACCCCCGATCTGGTGTTGAACGCCGTGCACTACGACGGCCACAAAGGCTGGACGATGGTGAAACGTTTCAAAATCGAAACCAACAAATTGAAGGAACGCTATTCTTTCCTGACCGACCACGCCAAATCCAAGATTCTCTTTGCTTCCGTCAAAGAGAACCCGCGCATCAAATACACCCTGAAAATCAATGGCAAACCCATGACGGGCGAAGTCGCCATTGGTGATTTTATGGATGTAAAAGGCTGGAAGGCAGTGGGCAACCGACTCAGCGATCAGTTGCTAGGCGGAATCAAGGAAATTGAGGTGGGAGAATCGAGATTACTGCCAAAGCCTGAGGCCCAAGACCCGGAAACTACTCCGGCAGCTAAAGCAGCCGATACAGGCGAGCATCATCCTGCGGCTAAAGCCGCCGGTACAGCGCATCAAGCGAGTCTTTTTGGCGAACCTGAAGAGACGCCCAGCCCGGCTGTTGAAAAGTCGAAAGCACCGGAGCCGGATGCACCGGACAAGAAGACTTTTAGGGCGGGGGATACGATTGAGTTTGATTGAGGGGGGGAGAGTAAAGTATAAAAAAATAAGGAGAACTGCCCGTCGGCAATTCTCCTTATTTTTTTCAACGAACATCGGTTCACTATACATCTGGCTCACGCCGAGTGCATCACAAAGGTAATATCTTACGGATCATATTGCAATGCAATTTTGTTTTTTACACTTCTAAAATGGACAAATTTATAGAGATCCTACAAAAAATGGCATGAGCGCCTCAGGAGGCCGAAGCAGGATTCTCATGATTTCATAAGGATTTTGCAGAATGCGCTCTATGCGCCATATTTGCGAAGCATAAACGAGATAAAATCTCTGTCTGCCGACAGGCAGGCTTCCTTGTCTTTTCAAAATCCTTTAAACAAGATTCCACTATGTCTAAACAAGCCCTGAAACGCATCCTCGAAAACATAAAAAAGCATGCGAGAGGCAAAAATGCACGAGTTCTCGACCTTGCAAACTGCGGCATGACGGAAGTGCCGAATGAAATTGGAGAGTGTGTGTGGATAGAAGAGATATTCCTATCCAAAAATAAAGGACTTTTGACTTTGTCTCCTTTGTTGAATCTGACAGCCTTGAAAAAACTTCATTGTGGCTTGACTCAGGTTATAGATTTATCTCCACTGACAAATTTGACTGTATTGCAAGAGATTCGCTGCTCCTTTACACAGATTACAGATTTATCACCAATTGCGAAATTAACGTCATTGGAAATACTTTCATGCCATAACACTCTGGTAACTGATTTGTCGCCATTAGCTAATTTGACGGCCTTAAATATGATTCACTGTGAGTTTACACAAGTCGTAGATTTGTCTCCATTGGCTAACTTGAGGGCATTGAAAATGCTTTTCTGCCATAATACTCAGGTGTCAGATTTGTCACCGTTGTCTAACTTGACGGCTCTGCAAACGCTTTCCTGCCACAATACTCAAGTATCTGATTTGTCACCGTTGTCTAACTTGACGGCTCTACAGACACTTTTCTGCCACAATACTCAAGTGTCAGATTTATCACCGTTGTCTAACTTGACGGCTCTGCAAACGCTTTCCTGCCACAATACAGAAGTATCCGATCTATCACCCTTATCAAAGTTGGTAGATTTGAAAAAGCTAGACTGCTTTTATGCAGAAGTTTCAGATTTATCTCCTCTATTACCTTTGATACAAAAAGGTATTCCAGTTCGATGGGAAAGGGTTGATAAGGGCATATGTATAGAAGGTTGCCCTCTAGTTCATCCTCCTTTAGAAATAGTTAAACAAGGCAACGCCTCTATCCTTGCCTACTTTGCTGAACTCGAAAAAACGGGCGAAGAAAAGAGCCTAGAAGCCAAAGTCGTCCTTGTGGGTGAGAGCATGGCAGGTAAAACCAGCCTGCGCACCCGTTTGATTAAAGGAGAAATCGCATCACTTCCACCTAAAGACGAGCGTACTAAAGGGCTGGAGGTAGAAGTAGAACCGTATTATGTAGATTTATCTAATGGCGAGCGCATCCGGCTCAATCTTTTTGACTTCGCAGGTCAAACCCATTATAAACCATTGCACCAGTTTTTCTACTCTCATCGCTCTCTCTATGTATTGGTAACCAAAAATGGCGATGATTCCAACGATTTCGATTATTGGTTTGACACAGCCCAACTCTTTGGCGGCGGCAGTCCTGTGTTAGTGGTGAACAATCTTTTTGGAGATGTGCCAAGTGCATTCAGTCGTAGCCGCTATGAGCGATTTGAACATATCATCAAAGACAGCTTGGATACCAATTTCTTGACTTGCACAGGTTTTCATGCGGTCAAAAAACGCATAGGCCAATTGGCAGAAGACCTGCCGCATGTCCATTTAAGCATACCAAAGTCATGGGCCAATGTTCGACGTGAGCTGGAAGCCAGACGAAAGTCCAATCTAATTCCACTAGAAGATTACTTTCAAATCTGTGCTCGTCCAGAGAACGGAGGAATGGATAAGAAACGTGCTCTTTATTGCTCAGCCTACCTGCATGATATCGGGATTTGCCTCCACTACCCAAAGCAGGAATTCCCTGCCCTTCACCGCTATGTCATTGTTCGCAACGAATGGGCCACTGAAGCCGTTTATCGGGTCATGGAAGATCCGAAGGTCAACCGTATGCATGGGCATTTTGACACCGCTGATCTAGATCGAATATGGCAAGCCCGCCAAGAAGATATTGAACAGAGCGAACAAGGAAAAGGCTTTGGTTATGAGGACTACCTCCCGGAACTGCTGGAGTTGATGCGTCAGTTTAAGCTTTGCTACCCACTCAAAGATCTCAGATCCTATGTCGCGCCCAGTCTGCTGCCTGTGAAACAGGAAAAAGACATACGTTGGCAACCTGATCAAGACCTACAGTTTGAGATGGAGTACGATTTCATGCCGCCCGCCCTGTTTTCGCGCTTCGTGGTAAGCCGTTACGAGGACATCGGTGGCGAAAACCGTGACCAGGTATGGAAAGACGAGGTGTTTTTTCAGTGGGAAAATGCCCGAGCTTCTGTAAACCAGCCTTCGCGTGCAGGTAAAAAGGCCATTGTTTTCAAAGTGCAGGGCAAGGATTTGGAATCTCGCAAATTATTGCTGACTTCGTTGTTGAGGGATTTGACAGCACTACACAAGGAAACACCAGGTATTAAAGTGGAGGAGCGGATACCGTGTATTTGCGATGCTTGTAAGGAGTCGGACGCCCCTACATTTTATAGGTATTCCCAACTCAAGACCCGAAAGGAAAATCAAAAGAAGACGATTGAATGTGACAAACCGCCATTTTGTGAGGTAAATATTGACGAATTACTGGGCAATATTTTCAGCACCCGAGAAAATGTTTTGATGGCGGCTTCGCCAGAAAAGATAATGCTGTCCCTCATCAAAGAAGGCCGTTTGGAAGAGGCATTAGTGCAAATGGACGAAGTAGGCTATTCAGATGTGGATTTACTGTTAGGGCAATTTCGTACGGCTAAAAAAGCCAACTTGCAAGGCAATGACCCGGCAATATTTATGAAAGAGGAAAACCGGATCCGGGTAGTGGCAAAAGAAATGTTGGAGAAACGACAGAAGTAACACTTTTTTAAAAAGTGTCACTTCTGTACGAAATAAGCCGCGCAGCAGGATGCGCGGCTTATTTTTCTCCCCTCATCCCCCTCCACCCCTCCTTCGTCGTTAATTTACCACCTTCCACCCCCAAACCCTTGCATGATCCGATTCGATATGATTACATTTGCTATCAAATCAATATCATATCAATTCAATCACCACCATGGAAAAAACAATCAAACCCACTTCTGGCTGGGCTATGTTGCTGCTGCTCATTTTGTTGGTAGCGGCAGGCATTTATCTTTTGACCCTCCGCCAATTCCCATTAGGGATAACGTGTTTAGCGATAGCCTTTGCTGTCATCGCACCGGGATTCATCGCCATTGAGCCCAATAGCAGCCGCGTTATGACACTTTTTGGCTCCTACATCGGCAGCGTCAAGGAGAGCGGCTTTTTCTTTACCAACCCGTTTTATTCCAAAAACAAGGTGTCGCTCCGGGCGGTCACGTTGGACGTGCCTTCCATCAAAGTGAACGACAAACAAGGCAATCCCATCATGATCGGCGGTGTGGTAACTTATCGGGTGCAGGACACTTTTAAGGCCGCATTTGCTGTGGAGAACTACCCGGACTTTGTAAAAATTCAAAGTGAAACTGCCCTGCGCAAACTCGCCGGGATGTACAATTACGACAACTGGGAAGACGAAGCTGCCACCATAACCTTGCGCTCCAGTTTTGATGAGATAAACCACCAACTCGCCCACGAGGTCAGCGAGCGCCTCCAGATCGCCGGTATCGAAATCATTGAAGCGCGGATCAACAACTTGGCGTACGCCACTGAGATCGCTCAGGCTATGCTCCAACGCCAGCAGGCAACCGCCATCGTGGCCGCCCGGAGCAAAATCGTAGAAGGCGCGGTAGGCATGGTCGAAATGGCCCTGGCTCAGCTTTCGCACAAAAAGATCATCGAATTCGACGACGATAAAAAAGCCGCGATGGTCAGCAATTTGCTGGTCGTGCTTTGCGGCGACCGGAATGCGCAACCGGTGCTCAACACAGGCACACTACATCAGTGATAGGGGAATGGGAATGTTTTGGGATGGTGGCGCTTGGATTTTTTCCAAAAATCTCAAGCGCCACCATCCCAAAACATTCCCATTTACAAGAGCAGGATTACGATCTGTTGAAACTTTAAACCGTAAATGCGTTTGCAGGGCGGTGTGAAAAAAAGTTTTTGCTAAAAAAACTTTTTTTCACACCGCCCTGCAAACGCATTCCCACACATAAAAATGGCAGCAAAAAAATCATTTGTACTTCGCATGGAGGAGGCCACTTATGCCGCGCTCGAAAAGTGGGCTGCCGATGAATTCCGCAGCGTGAATGGGCAATTGGAATGGATGATTGACAGAATGCTGAAAGAAGCCGGCCGCGCGCCCAAGGAACGAAAAGACAACACCTCTAAAAACGATGATATGCCCATGGACGGCAAATAAGTGCATCTTTTTCGCAGAGTCTCTGTTTCTTTGCCGACATTTTCACGCAAAAACTTACTATCACCTTGAAAAAAGGATATCTGGCGGCACTGATTGTTCTGGTAGTGCTGATCATAGACCAAGCCTCGAAGTTTTATATCAAGACGCATTTCGAGTACAATGAGGACATGTTGATGTTCGGCCAACAATGGGCCCGTCTACATTTCGTAGAGAATGAAGGCATGGCCTTCGGCATCACCTTCGGCTGGGAGTACGGCAAACTGCTCCTCAGTCTTTTCCGCATTTTGATGGTGGTGGGCCTTATTTGGTACACCCGCTTACTTTTAGAGGCCAAAGCGCCTACAGGTTTCATTATAAGCATCGCGCTGATTACAGCAGGAGCATTGGGCAATATCATAGACAGCACTTTTTATGCGATGATATTTTCGGATTCCACGCACCATATCGCCGAATGGGTGCCTTGGGGCACTGGATATGGTCATAGCAACGAGCTGCCCATGGGCGGGTTTATGCACGGCAAAGTGGTGGACATGCTTTATTTCCCCATGAAATATTTCGAGATGCCGGAGTGGCTCGGAGGGGATACCTGGTTGTTTTTTAGCCCGATTTTTAACGTGGCGGATGCCTCCATTACCTCTGGGGTACTGAGCATATTATTGTTCCAGCGCAGGTTTTTCAAAGATGGATTTGTGGAACAAAAGCCAGAACCTCATGCAGAGATATTGGCTGAAATAGAGCGTTTGCCCGAAAATGAAGTGGAGCAGGCGAACGAAGCAATGGCTGACGAAAGGACTGAAACGGCTCCGACAAACGACGGAGAGACCCATGTATCAGAAACAGACAATCCCACGAAACCCGAAAGTGAACTGGGAAGACCACTCTTGTAAATAAACACCCAACGTCCAGGATTCCTTTTGCGTGTAGCTGTGAACAACACAAATTTTTCACACAAACTGCTACACATCATGCAAAAACTGAAATTGCTCCTTCCCCTCGCGCTGTTCATCGGCGCATTTTTCATGGCTTGCCAAGAAGACGACCCATTCGGAAACGGCCCCATGGCCGACGTCACCTTCGCAGGCCGAATCATTGACGAAAGTGGCGAAGCCGTAAAAGGCGCACTCGTAAAAGCGGGCGATGAAGCTGCCGTCACCGACGCCAACGGCGTTTTCCGCCTCGAATCCCTTAGACTGCCTGCCATGCACGCAATGGTGACCGTCAGCAAAGCCGGTTATTTCGACGTTTCTCGCCCTTACATCGTGGAGGACGATGCGTTGCAAACTATTACAATTCAATTACTTGAAAAAAAACAAGCTGGGCTTATTAGCGCAGGTGCTGGCGGCTTGGTGAATGTGCCGGGCGGACCAAGTTTGAATTTTCCGGCCAATGCTGTGACAGATGCTAATGGCAACGCATATTCCGGCACCGCGCTTGTTTTTGCACGCTACCTAGACCCTTCTGACCCGAATCTTGGGCTTTTTTTGCCGGGCGATATGACGGCTGAAAACGCAGCAGATGAGGAAGTTTTTCTGGCGACTTATGGAATGCTGGGCGTTGAAATAGAGGGCCCCAGTGGGCAGAAACTGAAAATCGCTTCGGGCAAAGAAGTTGAACTTCGGATGCCCATCCTTGCCAGCCAATTGGCTTCAGCGCCGTCCTCCATCCCGCTTTGGCATTATGATTTGGAAGACGGGCACTGGAAAGAAGAAGGTTCTGCACAAAAAGTAGGCAATGAGTATGTGGGCAAAGTGTCGCATTTTTCATTCTGGAACTGCGATGCGCCTTTCCCACTCACACAATTGCACGGGAAAATTTATTTAGAAAATGCGAATCAGCCCCTCGCCAATGCTTGTGTGCGCATCACGATGCTTTCTACAGGAGCCTACTCCTTTGGTTATACGGATGGAAACGGCCACTTTGGAGGCTGTATTCCCAAAGATGAAGCTTTGAAATTAGAAGTCATACTGCCAGAGAGCTGTGGCGGCCAAGTTTACCATACCGAGAACGTTGGGCCTTTTTCAGGGGTAAGTACCCTACCGAATATTATTATTCCGGCTTCTGCCCAATTGCCGCTCATTCGGATAAGCGGACGATTGGTGGGCTGTTCAGGGCAGTCCATACCCAACGGGTATTTGAAATTCGAGGTAGTCAATGAATTCAAAAACTTCCTGTTTGCAGATGCAAATGGCTCGTTTAACTATGTCGGAGTGCTTTGCAACAGCAATACACAAGCAGGCATATTGACCGGCTACGACCTCACCAATTTATTGGAGAGTCTGCCACTGACCGTTTCCATACCTCCCAATACAGCCAACGTAGGCGATATTACGATCTGCACTGCATTAACCGAGTACATCCGTTACACCCTTGATGGTGGACAGGAGATTGTAAAACTTGACCCTTTGGGTGGTATGAATGCCTTTGGGACAACCATTAGCACAGGAGATAGCACACAGCAAACCATCATTCTGAGCTTTAACAACAACGGTCAATTGGGCGTTTTTCCAATATCGGCTATAAGCGTAAACCAAGTTGGCAGCAATAATGCCTCTGGAACGCTTACCACCAACCTGACTAGTTTTGGGAATGTTGGCGATCCAATGGTCGGGACAATTGGAGGAACCTTTCAAGACAACGGCGGAGCCAGTCATACCCTCTCCGGAAGCTATCGCGTGATTCGCGATTGGTGAGAAAAAAGATGAATTAAACATGGGTCATCCCGAATTTTTTAAGCGCCAATTCTTAAAGATTTTCGAGTGTTTTTTGATTTAAGATTCCAGATTACATGATTTAAGATTTTAGATGTACTCGCCAGAGCATAAATCTCGACGACTTGCGCCCAAATCTAAAATCTTAAATCATGTAATCTGGAATCTTAAATCAAAACAATTCACGCCTTCCAAAAATTCGGGATGACTCATGTTTGATTTTTTAAGAATTAGCAATAAGCCTCTGCCGCAACGCTTCATACAACACAATGCCTGCCGCAACGCTCACATTGTAGGAATCAAAGTCCGTGGCCTGTGGAATCTTCACCACTTTATCGGCCATTTTTAATAGTTTTGGATGAACGCCTTCGCCTTCCGATCCCATCAAAATAGCCGTTGGACCGGTCAAATCAGCTTTAAAAAGCGGGATGCTCCGATCGCTCAAAGCCGTTGCAACTACCTGAACGCCACATTCTTGTAGCCATTCCACCGTACTGAAAAGACTGCGTACCCGACACACCCGCATCCGTGCCAATGCACCTGCCGAAGCTTTCATGGCTTCCTCATTGGCGAGTGCTGAGCCAGACTGCGGTACAATGACGGCATGCGCCCCGGCGCACTCTGCCGAACGACAAATGGCCCCGAAATTGCGCACGTCTGTCACACCGTCGAGTATCACAAACAGCGGGATTTGGCCCTGCTCAAATACAAAAGGTAGTACTTCCTCCAGATTTTGGAATTCCACAAGGGCAAGGTGCGCTACCACGCCTTGGTGCTGGCCACGCACCATTTTGTTCAGTTTTTCTTTAGGCACTACCTGAAGTGGAATGCCATATTCCTTGGTCAGGTGCCGGATTTCTTTTTCCATTTCACCCCGCTCGCCTTGCTGAAAAAACACTTTTTCCACTGCCTTTCCAGCACGGATTGCTTCGGTGACAGGATGGTGGCCGTATATTAGGTTGGTATCTGACATTAGACGTTGGACTGTTGGACGTTAGACTGTTGGACGTTGGACTGCGGGACGTTGGACTGCGGGACGTTGGACTGCGGGACGTTGGACTGCGGGACGTTGCGGGGACTCTAGATATCAGTCCAATGTCCCGCAGTCCAACTGTCCAATGTCCCACAGTCCAACTGTCCAATGTCCCGCAGTCCAACTGTCCAATGTCCCACAGTCCAACGTCCCACAGTCCAACGTCTTTCCCCGGCAAAATTAGTTTTTCCAAATTGGCAATCTTTGAAAAAGCGTGCTTAGCTTTGCCAGACAAAGTAATTTGGCATGAACGATTCTCAAAAACATCTCGAACACCTCGCTGAAATGCGTTCTCTTATGGAGCGAAGTACCCGATTCCTGAGCCTGAGCGGGCTTTCTGGGGTGTGGGCAGGCTGCTGCGCACTGGTGGGTGCTTTTTTTGTTCGCAATTATCTGGTGCTGCAACACTTTGGAAATTTTGGGGTCAGCGACATGGATTACGAACGTTCTGATGTAAGCTCCAGCAATGGGCTTGGTTACGAAACCACACTCGTACTGACTGCGTTGACTGTGTTGGCAACAGCACTGGCGGGTGGCTGGTTTTTCACGGCTCGAAAAGCCAGGCTGCGCGGGGAGCGTATTTGGGAAGCCAGTTCGCGTCGGCTTTTATGGGCTTTGATAGTACCACTGGCAACGGGTGGGATGTTTTGCCTGGCCTTGTTATATTGGAATCTGATTGCCTTTTTGGCGCCGGCAACCCTGGTTTTTTATGGGCTGGCACTACTCAACGGCAGCAAATATACCTTGGGCGACGTCGGCTCACTCGGTCTATTACAAATCGGTCTTGGCCTCATGGGAATGTTTTTCCCGGGTCGGGGACTCGAACTTTGGGCCATCGGTTTTGGTGTATTACACATCCTTTATGGCGGTTGGATGTATTACAAATATGATAAAGCATAAGAGAGCGTGGCCACCCGCCTTCGTTGAAACTTCGGCGGGTAAAATAGTCAACATTCATGAAAGATATCCTCACCCAACTCAATCCTGTTTTTGACCACCGCAACCGACTGGGCATCATGTCCATTCTGGCGGTAAATGACTGGGTGGATTATGGCACGCTCAAAGAATTGCTCAACCTGACCGACGGCAACCTGGCCAGTCACTTGAAACCCCTCGAAGCAGCTGAATATGTGGAATACCGCAAGCAATTCGTGGGACGACGACCTCAGACGACCTATGCCGCTACGGCTGCTGGAAAGACCGCTTTCAAGGCACATTTGGAGGCACTGGAGGCAATGTTGAAATTTGGAAAATAGATTATTTCACGCAACGGCGCAACGCTAATTTTCCACAGGATAAGTTTCTTAACAAACCAAAAACGTCGCGCCGTTGCGCCGTTGCGTGAAATAATACTGCGCCCTTGCATGAAAACCACCTTTTAAAAATACAAGGCTATGAATACTAAACCAATTCCCACAAAGCAGCCTACTGGCTTGTTCTGGATGCTGATTTTAGCCACTTTTTGCTGCGGTATGCTGGTAGCGGGTCGCTTATGGCTCAAATGGCAAACTTTGCCGGAGATTTACACCTGGCAGGAATTTGTGGAAGCACGGGGCGCTACCTATTTTTTTTTGATTTGGAATCTATTGCTTGCCTGGGTTCCTTACTTCGCAGCCCAGCGCTTTTCAAAGATGCAAAGCCAAGGATCGGGCTGGGTTTCCATGACGCTTTGCTTTTGCATTTGGCTGCTCTTTTTACCCAATGCACCCTACATAATCACTGATTTTTTACATCTTGGGCCTAAGCCGCCTATTCCACTGTGGTATGATATAATTTTGCTTTTTGCCTTCGCTTGTACTGGTTTATTGCTGGGATTGTTGTCTTTGCACAACATGCACCAAACCTTGCGTGGACAGTTTTCAAAGGGTTTTTCTCGGGCCATTATACTGGCATCCATTGGTTTGAGTGGATTCGGTATCTGGTTGGGGCGTTTTCAGCGCTGGAATTCATGGGATATTTTCACACGTCCGGATGTATTGCTGCTCGATATCGTGAACACACTTACAACCTGGAGTGAATTGGTACGGGCGATTGGCATTTCGGTTTTACTATCGGGAATATTGTTGATTGGATATGGCGTGTTGTTGGCATTGATGGGCAGTCAGGCGACTTCTCGTTCTTAAGGATGGACAGCCAAAACAAATCTGCATGATATACTTATCTTCCTTTCGCTATGCTGCTCTTGTTTGGCTCACGGGACTTTTGACTGTTCCGATCTTGTATATTACCTGGGGTACCGTCAATAGCCGTAATTTTTGGGGAGGTATTTATTCTGGAATAGAATTTTGTTGGTATCAGATTGTCCTTCCTTTAGCCCCGTGGACAATCCCAAGTCTGCTGCTTTTTATCTGGGCAAGTTTCACCGTATGTAAACGACCAGGGACGTATTGGGAAAAGAGATTGGCACTTCTTTTTTTTGGTTTGATGTTACTTTTTCTTCCGAATGCTTTAAGGTGTTTTATCAATAATTCCAACGAATTCTTTGATTCTTCTTACTTGCTAACCCTTTATTGGATTCCTGGTTTTATTAGTATTTTCCTTTACCGTATTCCCATCTTTACAACAGTCAGTGATGAAATGAAGAACGAATAGCTACTTCCGACTCAACCCTTCCAAAAACGGCACAAACCGAAAATTTTCCAATCGCTCTTCCTGAAACTCCGTAGCCGATATCCGCGTAATTTTCAACATCCGCTGGACCGATTCCCCGACGGGGATGACCAGAATGCCACCCACTGCAAGTTGTGCCTTCAAGGGTTCTGGCACTACGGGCGCGCCGGCTGTCACAATAATTTTATCGAAAGGGGCTTTTTCGTTCAGACCTTTGGAGCCGTCGCGAAAAAAACATTTCACGGTTTTGAAACCCAAGGTGTCCAGCAACTGCTTTGTCTGGAAATACAATCCTTCCTGCCGTTCTACGGTAAATACCTTGGCGCCCAATGCCGCTAAAATCGCCGCCTGATACCCCGATCCCGTACCAATTTCCAGAACATGATCACCGTTTTTGATGTTCAGCAATACCGTTTGGTAGGCGACTGTAAATGGTTGAGAAATAGTCTGTTCGCAGCCAATAGGAAATGCCTTGTCTTCGTAGGCGTGTTCCACAAAATCTTTTTCCAGAAAAAAATGCCGTGGCACTGCGGCCATAGCCGCCAATACCGCTTCGTCGGAAATGCCCCGTTGGCGAAGGGCGTCCACCATGCGTTTGCGTTGTCCCTTATGTCGGTAGTTGTCGGTCAAGATTGTTTATTTGTTTAGGTGGTGAATGGGTGATTTGAACGGCAAAGAAAAGATTTGCATCCCGGAGCCGCAAAACTACCTGCCTTTTCAAATACTTTTGCCCGCGAAGTCAAATCTTCCAATCCCTAGTTCACTGCCCCTGCCTTCGTCACGACTACGGCAGGTAAAATATCCGCAACAAAATGGCAATTCCAATCAAATTCGGTACAGACGGCTGGCGAGCCATCATCGCCGACGAATACACCGTAGACAACGTGATGCGTGTGGCTGAAGCTACCGCTCTTTTCATGAAAAAACACAAGATGAAACGCGCCGTGATTGGTCACGACTGCCGATTTGGTGGGCTGCTTTTTGCCAGCACCACGGCGCGTGTTCTAGGGGCTTATGGCATTCAGTGTCATATTGCCAGCACGGGGTTTGTCAGCACCCCGATGGTGTCGTTGGGCGTGGTGAAACTCAAAGCCGATCTGGGTATTGTCATTACTGCAAGCCACAATCCACCGTCGTACAACGGTTACAAACTAAAATCAAGTTTCGGAGGCCCTTCAATCCCTTCTGATGTGGCCGAATTGGAAGCCCTCATCCCGGAGGTTTGCTCCCTGAAAGAACTCCCCTCCCTCAGCGATTTGCGGGAAAAGAATTTGCTCAAAGAAGCGGACCTCGAAACCATTTATCTGAAACACGCCCGCAAGAATTTTGACCTGAAACTCATCAAATCCTCCGCAGGCAAAATTGCCTACGATGCAATGTACGGAGCAGGTCAAAACGCCGTTAAAAAACTACTCCCGCGCTGCGTTTTTCTCCACTGCGACAACAACCCCGGGATGCACGGACAAGCCCCCGAGCCCATCCACCGCAACCTTACGCTGCTCAGTGAGACGATCAAAAAGAACCCAAAAATCGTGGCAGGGCTTGCCAACGACGGCGATGCCGACCGGATCGGACTCTACGACGAGGATGGAAACTTTGTAGACAGCCATCACATCTTGCTACTCCTATTGTTGTACCTACACAAGTACAAAGGCTTGAGTGGCAAAGTTGTGTTCACGTTTTCCGTGACCGACAAATTGAAAAAAATGGCCGAGAAGTATGGCCTTCCGTATGAAATCACCAAAGTTGGCTTCAAATACATCGCCGAAATCATGATGCACGAAGATGTGCTGGTGGGCGGTGAAGAATCCGGGGGGCTCGCAGTAAAAGGACACATCCCCGAGCGGGATGGAGTGTGGATAGGCTTGATGGTATTTGAATTCATGGCCCGCACCGGAAAAACATTGAAAGGCCTTGTGCAAGAAGTGTACGACGAAGTGGGTGCCTTCGCGTTCGAGCGCGACGACCTGCACATCACGGAAGCTCAAAAGCAAAACGTAATCAAAATGTGCAAAGACCGCGCTTATACCGCTTTCGGACCGCACAAAATTAAATCAGTGGAAGACCTCGACGGCTGGAAATTCGTTTTCGGCGACGAAAAATGGGTGATGATCCGTGCTTCTGGCACCGAGCCGGTGCTACGGGTTTACGCCCAAGGGCCAAATTTGGCAGAATGTCGTGTGATGCTTGATGCCGCGAAGGCGACAATTCTTTAATTTAAATTGAACACCGAATTTACCGACACCGCTGATACCACCGAAATATAATTTCAAAATGCTCAAAAGTTCAAACGCAGGGCTTAATCAAGATAAATTCGGTGGTATCAGCGGTGTCGGTAAACTCGGTGTTCAAACACAAACACAAACACAAAAAAATGAAAATAGCAATCGGCTGCGACCACGCAGGATTCCCGTACAAAGAAGGCATTATTTCAATGCTTCAATCGCAAGGGCACATGGTGCTCGATTTTGGTACCCATTCACTTGATTCGGTGGATTACCCCGACTTCGCGCACCCCGTGGCCGAGGCGGTGGAAAGTGGCCGGGCTGAGCGCGGGGTTCTGCTTTGCGGCAGCGCCAATGGCGTAGCCATCGTGGCCAACAAACACCAGCAAATCCGATGCGCCATTTGCTGGACAGAGGAATTGGCTTCTCTGGCGCGTCAGCACAATGATGCCAATGTGATCGCGCTGCCTGCCCGTTTTGTGCCGGAAATACTGGCTCAAGCCATGGTACGCATCTTTCTTACGACCGATTTTGAAGGGGGTAGACACGGCACACGGGTGGGGAAGATTGCGTGTGCATGAAAAGAATCAATAAACACATAGGCACATAGGACACATAGAGCCTTGATTTTCAACAACTATGTGCCCGTGCCTATGTGTTTATTTTGACCTCCTACCTATCGCCGCGCACTGTTCAAGGTAACTGCGCCCATGAGCCGATCATACCGTGCTCCAAAAGGCCGGAAATACACGAGGATGGTATATTGGTTACCCGTAGCATACCAATTCCCCTCAAACCCGTCGAGATCAAGCTGGCCCGTTTTGCGGTCTACCACCACATATTGATAATCATAATGGCCTTGTTTGAGCCAGGTATCGCACCAGTACACTTGAGTCACCGGGTCGTACTGCATCCTGAATTCAGGTTTGAGCTGCCAGTCGGTAAGCTCGCCGAACACATACACGTCAGCCTCGTCGAGGGGAAGGTTTTGTTTGATGGAAAAAAGCACCGCGGCGTAATCACATTGGAGCAATGTCTGATTGATATTCCGATTTTCAATCACAAATCGTCCATCCGCATCGGGTCGGAAAATAACGGGCCGGTCAAAACGTGAGTCATCTGGCTTGAGCGTTACCTCAAAATAAGTGGGCTTTTCCACGATGTTTTTCACGAATTCCCCCCGGAAATCATAGGAGCGAATATCAAAAAATCGGAACTCTTTACCTGCCGGGAAAATAATCTGGTCCTGATAGTCAAACACCAGATTGTCGCCCCGGGTAATGTATGGCTTAAGGGGGCCCAGTGCATTGTCCCAACGGCCATTTTGCAGCACGAAAGCCTTTACATCGTTTTGCGGCATAGAGATTCGAACGGCTTTGGGCACTACCGTAAAATCAATTTCGTGGTGGGTATCCAGTTTGTCTACTTGAGCCGTGCGCACAAAATCTGCTTCAATACGCCATTGGGGTTCTACGACCATAAAACGCCGCACAAGTACCAGTCGGTCTTCATCATCGGCGTCAAAAACTTTGAGTAAATAGTTGCCCGAACGAACCCAACGCATGTTCCGGTTGGGCAGTCCCAGGGTGTAATGGGTGTACTGGGAAAGTGTGTTGAAAGAGTTTTCCACCAAAGTGATACGGTCCTCGGTAAAGCCGTCAATATATTCGTTGTCACCCAATTCCGAGGGTTTCCAATCGCTGTTGCAATGGGTAAGGCTGTACTTGTAATCTTTGAGCTGATCGCCTAAATGATCGAATTCAAGCAACAATACATTGGGGCTTGTTTGAAGGTTCACAATGGGCTGCGAGAGGGGGGAGCCCGACAAGTAAAGTTGTACAGTGCAAATATCCGGATCGAGGATTTGGTTTTCCGTTTGGGAAAACAAGAAGCCAGGAAAAAAGAGAAGAATGAGATAGCGCATGGATTTATTTTAAACCGCAAAATGTAAAACCGGAGAACAGGAAAATATAAAACCGAGATTGAGATTCCTTTTTACCCTATGTGGCCCTCAATTGTCCGCATTCGAGGTCTATTTCACAATTTTAAATTTTGCGGTTCTCCGGTTTTAAATTTTGCGGTTTATGTTAAGATTCCCACGGCGCCTCAATCACCATGGGGGCATCGGTACGGGGATGCTTGAATGCCAAACGCTGGGCGTGGAGTTTGATTTCGTGTTCGCGCCAAAATTTTCCGCCATAAAGTACATCGCCAACGATTGGGCATCCGATGTGCGCGAGTTGCGCCCGGATCTGGTGGAACCTTCCGGTACGGGGTCGGATTTCCAAAAGTGCCTGATCGCCCTTCATTTCCAATAATTTATACTCCGATTCGCTCAGTTGGGCCTCAGGCACGGCTTTTTCAAAGACGAGGGATCGCTTGCCCGTTTCGTCGCGTTTTATCCAGTGGGAGAGGATGCCGGACTCCGTGAGCGGAGCTTTTTCTACCAATGCCTGATAGGTCTTTTCGACTTCACGACGCTCGAATTGGTTCATTAATTCCGTGAGCATGGCCTTTGATTTGGCGAGCACCAGTACCCCACTTGAAGCGCGGTCAAGACGGTGGACGGCCCGTAGATAGGGACTTATTTTCATGGTCATCCCGCCGCCATCGCCCAACACTTTTTTGCTGTATAATTCAAGGGCTTCTTTTTCGGCGGAGGGATGGCGGGCGGTCCCACTTTCAGACGAAAGTCCGGCAGGTTTATGAATGACCAAGAGGTCGTGATCTTCGAAGAGAATTTGCATGTTGGAGGAATTCCTGTAAATTGAGGGGCAAAAGTACGCGTAAATGAGCTCTGGTTTCAAAAACGAATCTGAGACCGAGATTCTCTCGTAAATTTCGGCTTTCAAACTAATTTTAGATGATCAATAAAACCTCTTTGCTTCTCTTAGCCGCCATAGTCAGCTTGACTTCTTGCGCTGTACGGCCTACAAAACCCTTCGATGCGGCTAAAGTGCCGCCTTTACCAGACTATTCCAGTCTCGAAAGCTGGGCTGCTCACCCCGACAAAACCGATCCGGCCGACCTTTCTCCCTCCCCTGACTATCCAGACCTTCAAAAAGATGCACCGGTAGATGTTATTTTTTTGTATCCGACCAGCTACACGGGCGGCCTACGGCGCAGCAGTTATCAACGCTATTGGAATGCAAGCGTTTTAGACACAAGAACGAATCTCAAAACCGACAAGGGCACGATTCAATATCAGGCCTCTCTATTTAATGGTGTAGGCCGGGTGTTTGCGCCACGGTACCGTCAGGCACACCTTCATGCATTTTACACTAAAAAGGACACTGCTGACGCACGTCAGGCACTTGACCTTGCTTACGAGGACACAAAAGCATCTTTTCAATATTATCTGGATCATTGGAACAACGGCCGCCCGTTTATTATTGCGGGGCACAGTCAGGGCGCACGGCACGCGATGTATTTGATTCGGGATATGATTGAGGGTACCGCAGTGGAATCGCAGCTTGTGGCGGCTTACATCGTGGGGTGGCCAGTCAAAGCCGATTTTTATAAGACCTTGAAGCCTTGCCAAACGGCAGATCAGACGGATTGTTTTTGCTCCTGGCGCACCTGGGAACGCAAGTATGGACTAAAAAAGGCCTTCGAGAAAGATGTGGTTTGTACCAACCCGCTTAATTGGACGACTGCTGAAAAAGCATACGCTCCCAAATCTTTGAACCTCGGTGGTGTGGTACGTCCTTTTGAAAAAATATATCCACAATTGACGGATGCCGAAGTCTATAAGGGCGTTCTTTTGGCCCGGAAACCCAAGTTCAAGGGTAGCTTTCTGTTTACTCGTAAAAACTACCATATCGGCGACTTGAACCTGTATTATTTGAATGTGCGAGAGAATGCACAAACCCGCTCCAAGGCATTTTTGAGGCGGTGATTTACGTCATGACTATTTTTTGACAGGATTAACAGGATATACAGGATGGATAGGATAGTCGGCTTCGTCGAAACCATAGCTTTTGAGGTTTTGGTCACTGTACTACCACCGCCAATTTCCCATCCTTGCTCACCGCCAAACGGGTGATTTTTTTCACGCCATACTTGCTCAAGTCAGCCACTTCTTTCCAGTCAGAGTTGCGGGGGGCCTTGTACTGGAATAGTTTAGCATTGCTTCCGCAAAGCAGGGTGCCATCCGTCAAAAGGGCGAAATCTTCCGTTCCAGCAGGCATTTTTAGCAAAATCTCTTGCACGTTGGTTTTTGGGTCCCAGGTTTTTAGATGCCAGGTTTGCTCGGTCGCTTTTTGCACAAACAGCAGTTTGCCGTCAGGCTTTTTCAAGAGGCATCGCCCGATGTTGGACGCGATACGCTGCATCTTTTGGCCTTTGGTGCCGGCTATTTGGAGCGTGTGTGGCTGGTCATTTTCCCCTACAATGAAAAGGGCCGCCAGCGTATCTCGCAGCCAGCAATGATAGCCAACATTGTAGATTTTGGAGAATTCGGGCCTACCATTGTCAGAACGGTCAATTGGGAACGACCACAGCCGTTGGTTTCCGTCTTCCTCCACGCGCACCGATGAAAAGCGTTTGCCGCCAGGCATCGGGGTGGGCGAATATTCTGCCGTAGTGGGAGTAGCCGTCACGCGGGTTTGGGTTTTCAGCAGCAGGTCCAGGGCCAAAATGTCGGTTTGTGTGGTGTCTTTGGGAAACTGGGCAGTGATCCACAACTCGTTGTTGCCGAAGAAGTTGGGTTGGTTGTTGTACCCTCCCCGGTTAAATGCCGTGAGAAACCTTGGAGCATCGGGGCGCCAGGTACTGTCGGCGGTTTTGCTGAGCGAAAACAGTAGAATGTCGCTTTTACCGGGGTTTTGAGCCGTCAGTGAAAGCGGAAGCGCGAGGAGTAATATTGTTCGTAGCATAATTGACAAGGTAGAGGTTTGGATGGGTATTAAAAAGACCGGTAACGCAGCCAGGTAGCGTATCACGCAACGGCGCGACGGCGCGACGATCAATATGTCACGCAACGGCGCAACGGCGCGACGATCAATATGTCACGCAACGGCGCGACGATAATAGTGAATCGTTGCGCCGTTGCGCCGTTGCGTGACTCTCTCTCATATTATGGAACTAATCTCAGTCCCGCCTCTCCGAATTCCCATTTGCCCAGCATAGTTTTTTCGTAGGCATTCTTTGCAAGGTACTCATAAAATTCTGAACGCCGTATACCTCGCGACCCCAGACTGACCAGGTGCGGCGTTTCTACCTGGCAATCCACGAGCCAGAAACCTGATTTTTCCAATGCCCGGACTAAAGTAATAAACCCCGCTTTGGAGGCATTTGGCACCAGTGCAAACATGCTTTCGCCGAAAAAGATCTTGCCAATAGAAATGCCGTAAAGCCCTCCCACCAATTTTTCTCCCTCCCACACTTCAACGCTATGGGCAACGCCACGCTCATGCAAACGGGTGTAAGTGGCGATGAATTGTTCGTTGATCCAGGTACTGTCGGGGCCAGGTTCATTGCGCGGTACTGCGGCACAGGCCTGAATGACGGCACCGAAACACGTATCGAGCGAATAGCGGAATTTGCCTTGGTTGAAAATGGAGCGCATACTTTTATGTACGCGCAATTCCTTGGGGAATAGCACAAAACGCGGGTCGGGTGTGAACCAGAAATAATGTCCGCCGTCTTCAAACCAGGGGAACATCCCGTTGGCGTAACCCATGAGCGTGCGGTCTTCGTGCAGGTCGGCACTTACGGCCACAAGCCCGCTCGGCTCCGCCCGCTCAGGCTGGGGGAACACGCGATAGTCGTCGTCGGGGAGGTAGAAAACGGGCATCTTAAAATAACGGCGACAGGTGCTCTGCCCCTGCCGCCGTTGTTAAAAAAACGTAGTGAAACGTCTTTGGTCTAATTACTTAACTGAAATCACCTTGGTCTTGGCCCATTGGTCACCGAGGCGAAGGCCTTTATCGTTGGTGAGCAACACGATGAGCTCTACCAAAGGGAAAAGCGGAATCCACAGCACGATGTTGCGGATGATACCAGGGCCCCAATTGTTGGTGAGGGGCTGGCCGTCTTCCGCCACTGCGCGGAGACCCATGGCCTTTTTGCCAATGCTCTGCCCGTCAAGGAACGGCAATGAATCACGGGTGAGACCATAGGCCACTGCGGCGATCCATCCAGCGATGGGAACAAAACTCATTAACCCCATGAGGATCACATCAATGAGATAGGCAACAATACGATTGCCGTTGTCCGCTTTACGGAGTTCTGGGGTTCCAGATTGGTCGAGTATTTCCATGATAAAAAAATAGGATTTGGTGAAAAAATATCTGTTTTTGGATGCTTGGACTTTTGGACGTTGGACGTTTGGACGTTTGGACGTTGGACTTTTGGACGTTAGACGTTGGACACTGACATTAGACACTGGAAGTTGGAATTGGAACCACAATGTCCTGATTAAGTCTAATGATTATCGTTCAAAGTCTAATATATAATATCCAACGTCTAACGTCCAAAAGTCCAAAGGTCCAACGTCCAACGTCCAAAAGTCCAACGTCTAACGTCCAAAAGTCCAACGTCCAACGTCTAATTTTCTTCCACCTCCGCCGACAGCCCCCGGTCCACCAACGCCTCACAGAGTGGTACGAGGTCTTTTTTAGTACCTGATTTCACGGTGGCCTTTCCTTTGTTGTGGATAATCAAAGCGAGTTGTTCCGCCTGTTCACTGGCATGCCGCAGGACTTGCATAAAGCATTCAATCACCCACTCAAAGGTGTTATGATCGTCGTTGAATACGATGATCTGAGCAGGCAAGCCTGTACCGATGTCGTCCATCACGAGTACGTCCTCATCTTCTTCCCAAAGTGGCTTGGTAACTGGCATATATTTGTTTATATGTTGATTGGGGGATTTGTTGATTTGGGGATTTGGTTATTTGTTGGGCCAGAGCTTGGCATTCGTATTTTGCTGAGGCCACGTGCGAATACCAAGCTCTGGTTCAACAAATCCCCAAATCCCCAACTAACCAAATCAACAATTTTTCAACGTTTGTTTTATCGCCTCAAAATTCGGAAGTTCTCCGGCATTTTCCAGTACTTCGGCATATTTCACAATCCCTTGCTTGTCAATGACGAATGCAGAGCGTTTGGATACCCCCTTTAAGCCAAGGCCAAACTCTTTATAAATCGTATCGTATTTTTTGCTCACCACTTTATTGAAATCCGAGAGCATGGGGAAGTTGAATTTTTGTTCCTCCTTCCATTTCGCGAGGGTGTAGGGGCTGTCTACAGAGATAGCAAGTATTTGCGCCTCTAGACCTTCGTATTCCGCCAGGCTGTCGCGCATCATGCAGAGTTCCTTGGTACAAACGCCCGTGAAGGCGAAAGGGAAAAACAAAAGCAGCACGTTTTTACCGCGCTGTTCGGAGAGTTTTACGAGCGATTTGTCGCTGGCGCGCAGGGCGAAATCGGGGGCTTTGTCGCCGGGTTCGAGCATCGGTTTTGCTTTGACTGAATTTGAATGCTGCAAAAGTAGAGAACCCGCTGGTTGTAACGCAAAAAACGTAGCGCGAAATTCATTTTTAGGGGGATTTGGTTTTAGGGGGATTTGGTTATTTGTTGGACCAGAGCCTGGTATTCGAATTTTCTTGAAGGCAGAAATGAATACCAGGCTCTGGTCCAACAAATAACCAAATCCCCCTAAAACCAAATCCCCCTATCTAATCAGCACCATCTTCCGCCAAGCCACACTCGCCCCGGCTTCCAATTTGTAAAGCAATACACCCGGCGCAAGGCCCTCTTTTTCCAAGGTCACTGCATTCATCCCTTGGCCGTAATCGGCAGTTTGTTGAAACAAGTTCCTGCCATTGGCATCGAAAACCGAGAGTGTGGCTGGGGTAGATTCTGGCAATTGGAATCTTATGACCGTGTTACCGCCAAACGGATTAGGCTCGTTTTGGAAGAGCGCAAAGCCTTCGTTTTCAGGCGAGTGCGATCCTACCAGCGTCGTGTCTCCGATGTAAAAAACCCGCTCGCATTCATTGTTGTTGCCGCAGTAGTCGGTTGTAAACCACTTGATCTTGTGACGACCATTAGGCAACTCTGGCAAGACGAATGTATTGGGTGATTGCTGCGTGTTCCAGCGAACAGAAGCCGTTTTATTGTTACCAAAGACGTTTTCTTTTATGGCAAAACCCCATTTTTGATCTGCTGAAACAGGTCTGTCGTCAAACGAAGTCGGCGTTCCACCACTGAAATTTGGCGTGTTTAAATTGTTGTAAAACACATTGTTCCAACCCACCCCGGCGAGACCAAGATTTACAGAATTCACCACGGTTTCTTGTTGACCATCGGCATCCAAATCGAGAAAAAGAAGGTACTCGATATTTACGTTGTTACCCCAACAATCGTCGGAAACGGTGACATTGAGATCAATGGGCGTTTCGCGCAGGTCCTGTGTTGGCAGATCTGGATTGAAAACGTTGTTCCACAATACTGGATCGTTCTGAGTAGCATCGTTTATGTACAAAGAGTCAGTATAACATTCGAGGAATGTGGGTGCCTTGGCATCAATGATTCTAATGTGCTGCGTGTATTTGTAGCCGTTAGTATTCGCACTCCAAAAAGTACAAAAATCAGTGGCCATCGGGTCAGTGGGGCTTATTTTCACAATGGTAGAAGCCCAAGGCGGCGCAGTTCCACAAGATGAAATGGTAGGGCCGGGCCAGTTGGCAGGATTGCTCGGGAATACATTGGGTGTAGGATTCGGCACATAAGTTATGTTTTGGAGCGGGTTGTAAGTACACCAGTTGATCACCGTCCAGTCTCTTTCGATGATGATGCAGGCATCTGGTACAGGAGTGATCATTTGGTCAGTATAATCAAACGCCAACAACTCACAACCCTGGCCAAATAAAATCGGCTCACCGTATGTTCCTGTGCCATCACAGAATGTAGAATAAACATCATCCGGGAACTTGATGAAATAATCCTGCTTATGGTTCACCACCACGCGCTGACTGCATTGGCTGGTAGCTGCACAATCGTCCACAGCATTGAAAAAACGGACGACGGTGCCTTTGTTACAAACAGTGTCGAACTGTGCATAACTGGCCGATTTGTCTAAGTCTACCAAGGGGCAACCACCTTCAAAAGTTGGCTCGCCGTAATTCAGGAAATTGGGGTCAAACTGCTCGCAGCTCACCTGAACATCGGCTGGTGGTATGCACTCAAATGGATCGGCCACGATAGAAAAAACATGCTCGCATTCGCGCTCGCTTCCGCAACCATCTTGTGCGAACCACTTGATTTTGTGGGTTCCCAAGGGGAGTTCAGGCATCACAAAGGTGTTGGGGGATGCAGCGGTATTCCAACGAAGACTTGCGATTTTTGAGGTGCCAGCCGTGGTTTGCCGAATCACAAACCGCCATTTTTGGTTTTTCGCCACCGGGCGGTTGTCAAACGAAACGGGGGTCCCGCCGATGTAGTTGGGCGATTGCAGATTGTTGTAAAAAATCGTGTCAGCAGGGGGCGGGTTCATCGAATTCACTACGGATTCCATCGTACCGTCTCCGTCCAAATCCAAAAAAAGGAGATATCGGAGCTGGAGGTGTTCTTCAAAACACGCATCGCTGGCTTCTATGGATAGGTCCACTTGCCTTTCGGCCAGGTTTTGAGCAGGGAGTAGAGGGTTGAATACATTGTTCCAATAGAAAGGATGGTTCTTGGTCGGGTCTAAAAATGTAGCGGGGGCCACTGGGCAATTGGCGAATTCCGGGGGGATTGTGTCAATGATTTTCACGATTTGCTTGTACTGATAACCATTGGCGTTTGCATTCCAAAAAGTGCAAAAATTGGTCTCTACCGTGTCAGACGGATTTATTTTGGAAATAGTAGGAGCCCAGGGAACTGCAGTGCCGCAAGCCGAAACGGTGGGGCCTGGCAAATTGTCCGAATGGCCCTGAGCGGGGTTTGGATTGGGGTTTGGCACAAAGTTAAAAGGCAAATTTGGGTTGTATGCACACCAGTTTATAGTAGTCCAGGTCCGTTCTATTTTAACACAGGCATCCACAGGCTGCAATCCGAAAATCTCATCCTCGTAAGAAACCCCCATCAGCTCGCAGTCCTCCCCAAAAAACTCGGGGCGACCATAAACCCCCGTCGAATTGCACACCGTTACCAAGGTGTCATTCGGAAATTTGATAAAGTAATTTTGGCTATAGCCGACAATGACGCGCTGGCTACAAGAACTTGAATTCCCATGGCAATCAAAGACTCGGAAAACCCTGGTAATGGTGCCTCGGCTGCAAATCGTATCGAACAAGTTGTAGTTTACAGTCTTCTCCAAATTACTGATACAACAATTGTCTGCAACCGTAGCCTCACCATAAGGCAAGAGGCTTGGGTCGAACATTTCACAGGAAACCACTACTTGGGCGGGCGGAGTGCAAATGGGTGCGATGAACACATTCGTCAAACATTGGTTGAAAATCGGTGTCCCGCTCTGGGATATGGAGATGCTTCCATCGGGGTCTAATTGGTAGGCCGTCAGAATCAACGGCTGCCATGTACCTGCTTCTGAGCAGTAAAATTTGATGGAGTCTTGTTCCAAAACAGCACGTTCGTATTCGCTGGGGAAATCCGGGAATGGGTCGTTGCAGGGCGGGTGGCCGTTTGTAGGGTTGAGAGCTTGCACAAAATTGGAATACGGGGGCATTCGACGTATGGTGAATCGAAAATTTCCGCAATTGTCCAAGGTTCCTTCATCAAAAACAGCGGCGTTTATCCAAGCCACGCCTGCAAACTGTCCGGGCAGATTGGGCAGGTAACAATCGTTTGGGTCATCTAAATAATTGACTGACACGGTCGTAGCGTTCGGACATGCGATATAAGGCGGGGTGTAATCTTTCACCGTCACAGTAAATGAACAAGAAGCGGTATTGCCGTCGATATCCGTGACCATCCACTCGTTCAAGGTCGCGCCGAGCGGAAAATCCGAGCCAGAGGGAAGCCCCAGCGTTTGGGCGATGGCCCAATCGGGCTCGTCATCGGTGGCTGTTATTGTGTAGGTATAATTGGCCACGCACACAAATGGGCCTGTACCTAACGTGATGTTTTGTGGGCAAGCGATACTGGGGAGGGAATCAACAATGAGGTGATGCAGTGATGCGTGATAAAGCGATTGTGTCGCCCGACCAAATGTAGGAAAAACAGCAAGCAACAGAAGGAGTAGGATTGTGCGCATGAGATTAAGTTTTGAGTTTTTGAACTTTCCGAAAGTTTTAAACTTTCGGAAAGTTATGGTCAGAATAAGCGCACCAAGGTGAACATTTTTTTTCCTCCGTTTTGAAGCTTCTGACAATATGTCGCCAAATGTTCAAAACCACAAGTAAGTGGTAAGCCCAATGGCGATTATCCACAACTTTGTACCTTTGTTTGCGTGTTATTTTACCACCTAAAAGCAATTCTTATGCACCTTCGCCTACTCGCGCTGCTCGCTTTCGCTTTAATCTCTTTTACCGCATCTGCACAGAAGTACCTCGAAATGATCGAGGCTGGAACCTTTACCCTCACTGAAATCCAGCAAGAGGCAGAGGCCTACTTCGACCTCGTGGGAAGGGAGCGCGGGAAAGGATACAAACCTTACAAGCGCTGGGAGTATGTTGCCCAAATGGAATTGGATGAAAAAGGGGTGAAAATCCCCAACAACGAATTATCCAAACGCGCCCGGGATTATCGGCTCGCAGAAAAGCAACGCCAACAGGCAGAATCCAGCACTTTTGCAGGTGGCTGGCAACAGCTGGGGCCTACTTATTGGAATGCTACGTCTAGCTGGAATCCAGGAGTAGGGCGTGTAACCTCCATCGGCATGGACGCAAGCAACAACAACCACCTCATCGTAGGTAGTCCGACCGGCGGTGTATGGAAAACCCTCGATTTTTGTAATACCTGGACGAACATTACAGACGATTTCTCCACTGTAGACGTCTATGGACTCGAAATCTCCCCCTACAACAGCGACCTCTACATCTGGGGAAGTACCTCGGGCAAAATCTTCCGCTCCACCAACGCGGGCGAAAGCTGGAACACTACCGGAAACCTATCCGGCAGCGGACGGGTCAGCCGCATTCAGTTCCACCCGACTAATCCCAATGTCGTTTATGCCGTGTCCGAGTCCAACGGGCTTTTCGTCTCGATCAACAGCGGAAGCACCTGGAGTGCTGTCCCAGGTGCCAGTGGGGTACCCGGTTATGACGTGGAGTTCAAACCGGGAGATCCGAATACAATTTATTTTTCTGGAATTTCAGTCTACCGCTCTAACAACGGCGGCAATTCGTTCTCGCAAATTGGTGGTTTTGGCACGGCCAACAACAATTACAAAAGGATGTCGGTATCGCCCGCAAATCCAAATGTGGTATATGTGGTGGAATCTAGCGGGGGCCGGTTTGGCGGTTTTTACAAATCCAACGATAGCGGTGCTTCTTTCAACAAACTCATTGACGGCAGTGAGATTAACTATTTTGGGTACAGCGAAACTGGCGACGACGATAGCGGTCAGGCTCCCCGAAACATGGACATCGCTGTCAGCCTTACGGATGCGGAGGAGGTACACATTGGAGGCATCCACACCTGGAAATCTGTTGACGGCGGCGAATCCTTTTTTCTCACCTCGTATTGGACGCCGGACAATGCGGCCTCGCTGGGGGTTGGATACAACCATGCAGACATTAACGTCCTGAAATTCAGGGGAAACACGCTGTTTGTCAGCACCGATGGCGGCCTCTATACCAGCACCGACGGGGCAGCGAGTTTTGTAGACCGCACGGCCGGTCTGGGCATTCGGGAGTTTTACAAAATAGGCGTGTCTAAAACCAACCCCGATGTGGTGTCGGGAGGTTCTCAGGACAATGGCACCAGCGTGATGCGCGGCGCCAATCGAGCCTGGGTAGACTGGCTTGGCGCCGATGGAATGGAGACTTTCGTAAGTTGGAACAACGCCAATAACCTGTATGGGACCTCCCAAAATGGATCCATGTACCGTTCCACCAACCAAGGCACTTCGCGCAGCTCTATTTCCAAGCCGCCCGATGTGGAAGACGGGGCCTGGGTAACGCCTTTTGAACAAGACCCCCAGAATTCAAACACGATTTATGTCGCCTTCGCCGATGTATGGAAGACCTCCAACAATGGAAGCGTTTGGACCAAAATTTCCGATTTTAACAATGGGAACATGAACCACATGAAGATCGCGCCTTCCAGCAACCAGCGCATCTATGTGGCCCGAGGGTCTTCCCTTTTCACCACTGCCAACGGTGGCGTGGCCTGGACCACCATCACCTCGGGATGGGGCTCAAGCAACATTAGTTTCATCGCCGTTCACCCACAAAATCCACAACGAGTGCTGATCGTAACGTCCTCAGCCGTGTATCATTCTACCAATGCTGGCACGACTTGGACCAATATTAGTGCCGGCTTGCCTTCCGGGACCAAGTACTGCGCAACCTGGGAAAACACAGGCAAAAACGGGATATACGTTGGCGGTTTTGGCTTTGTCGCCTACACCAACGATGACATGGCCGGCCAATGGCTCGGCTTTTTTGACGGGCTGCCCAATGCACGGGTTTATGAATTGGAAATCAATTATATCTCCAATACCATTTTTGCGGGTACCTATGGCCGGGGACTGTGGGAATCGCCCCTTTACCAACCACTCGCACCGGTGGCGGCCTTCACGGCAGACAAACGCCAGGGCTGCAGAACGATGACGGTCGCGTTTAAGGACCAATCCGTCAATCTACCGACCGCTTGGGAATGGACTTTTGAAGGTGGAACGCCCGCCAGTTCCACGCTACAAAACCCAACGGTAACCTTCAGCGGAAGCGGCACTTATACTGTCAAACTAAAATCTTCCAATGCGGTGGGTGAAAACACCTTCGAGCAAATAGATTATATCAGCTTGTTTGATCCTGCTGCACCTGCCGTAACCAATGGAGCACGTTGTAATCCCGGCGAACTAAGCCTGGAAGCAACCGCGCAAGCGGGATCGCAGGTCAATTGGTATACCTCCCCCTCGGAGACACAGCCGTTGTTTGTTGGAAATGTATTTACCACCAACTTCACTCAAACCAGCACCTATTACACCACGGCCAGCACCGATTATTTAACGACCACCAGTGTAGGGCCAATCTCCAATTCCTTCGGCAGCGGCGGCGATCATGCAGGAGATCAATATTTGATTTTGGATGCCACAAAAGCATTCCGTCTAAAATCTGCCCTTGTGTATGCCAATGGGGCCGCTAACCGCACCTTTCGATTGCGGGAGGCCAATGGCACGGTGCTACTTGAAAAAACAATCTATGTCAATGATGGGGAAAGTCGCGTCACATTCGACATGGACATCCCACAAGGGGCTGATCTGCAAATTGGCTGCATAAGTCCGGCCAATTTATATCGAAATAACACGGGGCCAAGTTATCCTTATTCCATCCCTGGCGTGATGCAAATCAAGTCCAGCTCCGCTGGCTTGGATTACTATTATTATCTGTACGATATTGAAGTCGAAACTACGGAGCGTTGCGAAAGTGATCGGGTAGCGGTAACGGGCACTGTAAATCTCACGCCCGCTGCGCCCAGCCTGGCTGCTTCCGGATCAACCGAGCTCTGTCCAGGGCAATCGGTCCAACTCACAGCTGAAAACGTGTGTCCAAATTGTGATGTGAGTTGGTCGAATGGCGAGACCGGCCCAAGTATTACGGTTTCCACCGCAGGCTCGTACTGGGCTGCGGTCAGCAACCCAATAAATACCTGCGGGAATGGCCCCGCTTCTGATACTATCTTGGTCAATGAGAACTTGATTCCTTCGGCGCCGACTTTGGCTGCTTCAGGGTCAACAGCCCTTTGTTCTGGTGAATCGGTTATAATCACAGTGGAAAACGTATGTCAAAATTGTACCGTGATTTGGTCTACTGGCGAGACCGGCCCGAGCCTCTCCGTTACTACGGAAGGTATATACACCGCCACTATAAGCAATATTTGCGGCGATAGCCCTGCCTCTATTGGCATCCCCGTTACGGTGGGCTTTGCACCGAATGCACCCAACATTGCCGCTTCCGGCCCAGTGATGTTTTGCGCTGGCGAATCCGTAGTACTCACAGCTGCCGATGTTTGCACGGACTGCACCGTGCTTTGGTCCAATGGCGAAACCGGGCCGAGCATCACGGTTTCCACAGAGGGAATGTACACGGCTACGCTCCGCAACACCTGTGGGGAAAGTACCCTGTCCAATATCATTCCCGTTGCAGTGGGCAATGCACCGCTAACGCCCAATGTCTCTGTTTCCGGCCCGACTGCGTTGTGTCCCGGTGAATCCGTCGTGCTTACGGTCGCGGATGTTTGTTCGGGCTGCACTGTTCAATGGTCCACCGGTGAAATTGGGGAGAGTGTCACTATTGCCACGGATGGTTTTTACACCGCCACCCTCCGCAATACTTGTGGCGAAAGTCCAAGTTCGAACGCCATCACGGTTACCACGGGAACCGTGCCTGGCGCAAGTACCCTCACTTCTTCTGGAGCTACGGCACTTTGCCCAAACGAATCCGTTGTGCTCACGGCGGAGAATGTATGTCTGGGCTGTATCGTACAATGGTCGAATGGCGAGACGGGACCCAGCATCACCGTTTCTTCTGAGGGCGTTTATACGGCCACCGTTAGCAATATTTGCGACGAAAGCCCGGTCTCTAATGCGCTGACTGTTACTGTGGGAACGCTACCCAGCACACCTTCTATTGCGGCTTCTGGCTCCACAATGCTCTGCCCGAATGAATCCGTGGTGCTTACGGCAGACAACTTGTGTCCAAACTGCACCGTTCTGTGGTCCAATGGCGAGACCGACCCAAGTATCACGGTTTCCACAGAGGGCCTTTACACAGCGACCCTCAGCAACACTTGCGGCGAAAGTCCCGCCTCCAATAGCATCCCGGTTACGGTAAGTGTTTCTCCTGCCACACCCACCATTGTGGCTTCTGGTACCACGGCACTCTGCCCCGGAGCAACCGTCGTGCTCACAGCCGACAATCCTTGCCCGGACTGTAGCGTGCTTTGGTCCAACGGTGAGATTGGATCGAGTATCACAGTTTCTTTGACGGGTCTTTACACAGCCATCACGAGCAATGCCTGTGGCGAGAGCCCAATTTCCAATGCCGTAAACGTAACGCCAGAAGCTGTCCCTGCTATGGCCACGATATCTGCATCCGGCCCCACCGCTATTTGCCCGGGCGAATCCGTCGTCCTCATCGCAGAGAACTCTTGCCCGAACTGCACCCTGAATTGGTCCACCGGAGAAACCGGATTGAGTATCATTGTTTCAACCGAAGGTTCGTACACCGCCACACAAAGCAATATTTGCGGTAATGGCCTGGCCTCCAATGCCATAAACGTGACGGTTCACCCGCCATTTTTACCAGCTTTGCAGGTAAGCAACCTTTGTGATTTGGCAGCCCCCGTTGGCAGTGATTACCAATGGTTTTTGAATGGCGTATTAATTCCAGACGCAACCGGGCCGTTTTGGTCCGCAGAAGTTGCCGGTAATTACGTGGTCACGATGAAAGACCCATCCGGTTGCCTTGGAACCTCTGAACCCGTCTTTGCGGAGGCATGTATCAGCAGCACCTTCGATGTAGGCGGCAACGTGTCGGCTCGGGTATATCCGAACCCGGCGCAGGATCGGGTTTTCCTTGAAATTCATTTACCGCAGACCACAAATGCCCAACTGGAATTGTACGCCGCCGACGGACGTTTTGTTGGGCGACTGTTCCAAGGCGAAATTTTGTCTGGCGGACAAATTTTGGATATCAAGTTGCCAGGCTTGCCAGCGGGTGTTTATCAATACCGATTGGCAACGGTGATGGGGAATGTGAACGGGAATTTGGTGGTGCAGCGGCTGTAGTTTTTAGACAGGATTTACAGGATGGATAGGATGGACAGGATTCATACCCCTCTCCATCCTGTTTATCCTGTAAATCCTGTAAATCCTGTCAAAAATATACGCTTGTGAGACATATATCCGGTCCAAATTATTTTTTAAAACAAAATATTTTAAATCAAGCGCGGTAAAATTGCCCCGCTGCACTATTTTCGCCCCCAATATCAAAATTCTCCGCTAAAAAGTCCAACGTCTAACGTCCAATCATCCAAAGTCCAACCAGTGCTGAAACGCCTTCACATCCGAAATTACGCGCTCATAGACGAACTCGAAATTAATTTTTCCGAGCGGCTCACCATCATTACCGGCGAAACCGGGGCAGGAAAATCCATTCTCCTGGGTGCACTGGGTCTCATCATGGGCGAACGCGCTGATACCAAAGTGTTCTACAACGACTCGGAAAAGTGTGTGGTGGAAGCTTATTTTGACGTGTCGGAATACGACTTGCGCGAGTTTTTTGATGAGCATGAATTGGACTACGATCCGGAAGTGGTCATTCGCCGCGAACTTTCCCCCACCGGGAAAAGCCGCGCTTTCGTGAACGACACGCCCGCCAACAATCAGGTGCTCCAGCGGCTCACAGAAAACCTCATTGACCTACACCAACAGTTCGACACCCTCGACATCCACAACGTCAACTTTCAATTGCGGATGATTGACGCCCTGGCCGACAACGGCCCAATGCTCAAGGGATATCAACAGTGCTACCGACAATACGCTTCCGACAAAAAACGCCTCGCCGAGCTCATTGAACGCAGCCAAAGCGGCGCAAAAGAGATGGAGTTCCTCCGATTTCAACTGGACGAACTCCAGTCCGCCAGCCTCCAGGAAGGCGAACAGGAATCCCTGGAAGGCGAACTTGCCCAACTGACCAATGCTGAAGACATCAAACGCAGTTACGGCGCAGCCTACAACCACCTTTCCGAAAGCGAAATGAACCTTGTGGGCCAACTCCAGGAACTCGCCCGCAGCATCTCAGCCACCCGAAAACTCTCGCCACAACTTTCGGCCCTCAGTGAGCGCATGGATGCCACGATCATTGATTTGCAAGACCTTGCCAAGGATTTTGAACGGATCGCGGAAGGAACAGAGCACGACCCCCAACGCATTGCCGAAGCGCAGGAGCGGCTCAATGTGATGTATAAACTCCAGAAAAAACACGGCGTATCGGGTGTTCCAGAACTGCTCCAAATTCAATCCGATCTCGAACAACAAACCGCGGGCTACACCAATCTTGACAGCGAAATCGCGAAGCTCGAACAAGCCATTGCCAGGCAGGAAAAAGCCCTGCGCGCCACGGCCACCACGCTCAGCCAACGCCGCCGTGCCGTGCCGCCCAAATTCGAGGAGCGGGTGCAGGCCATGCTTACCCAATTGTCCATGCCCCATGCCCGGCTCAAGGTGGAAATCGCCGAACTCAACCAACTCGGCCCCACGGGTCTCGACGATGTTCAATTCCTTTTCGCTACGAACATTGGCGCCCGCTATCTGCCCATCAAAGACGTGGCTTCCGGGGGCGAACTCTCGCGCCTCACGCTCTGCACCAAGAGCCTCGTGGCCGATGCCATCCCACTGCCCACGCTTATTTTTGATGAAATTGACTCCGGCATCAGCGGCGACGTGTCGCTCAAAATGGGCGTGATACTCAAGGAATTGAGTACTCGCCACCAGGTTATCAGCATTACCCACACCCCGCAAATTGCCGCCCGGGCGGATGCGCATTATTTCGTGTACAAAAAAGTGGAAGGTCAGCGCACGGTTACGAATGTCCGCTTCCTGGCCCCCGATGAGCGCGTGCGGTCTATTGCGGTGATGTTGAGCGGGAATCCGCCGAGCGAGTCGGCGATTGCGACGGCGAGGGAGTTGGTGGAGGGTTAGTTTTTCTATAACTTTGTTCAAAATTGAGACTATGCAAACAGTCAATACAGCACCACCACTCAACGATGTCCAACTTATGTTGCTGCGTTTGTTCAGCCGCGATATGAGCAAGACTGAAATGGATGCAATCCGAGCAATGCTTTTGGATTATTACGACCGTGCGCTTCAGGAGGAAGTTCAAAAGGTGATGAAAGAAAAGAGGATTGAACGAGGGGCTTTTGAAGAAAAACTCAACCAACAACAGCGCAGCAGGTGAAAGTCGTCATTGATACAAACTGCTTGATAGCGTCTATTCCGCGGCAAAACCCTGAGTATTGGCTCTATGAAGCCTTTCGTGCAGAGAAATTTGATTGGGTGGTTAGCAACGAGATTTTGCACGAATACGAAGAGCAACTCTCTGATTTTTACTCTCCTCATACGGCTGACCCTGTATTGAAAATCCTCACTACGGCCCCTAATGTAATTTTTGCTGAGCCTTATTTTCGTTGGAATCTTATTTCCAGCGATCCTGATGACAACAAATTTGCTGAACTAAGCATCTCAACCAATGCGAATCATCTGGTTACGCACGACAAACATTTCAATGTACTGAAATCGCTTGAGTTTCCTATTATTTCAGTGGTAAACTTAGAGGAGTTTAAGGTGATTTTGAAATGGTAATTCCTGTTGTATTGGCAACCTAACAAGTTAGACAGCAGGCTATTGCAAGGATTTGATCGTGGATTAGTGAAGCGAAACTGTCAATAATTCTTTGCCCAATAACCTATACTTTTGCAAAAATAGACCAAGTCATGACTTTATTGGCAGAAAAGAAATTGGAATTCATCCGAGAAGTGTCTGGCATTAAAGACGAAGAAACGCTGGCGGAATTGGTTGCAGCCTATCGGCAAATTACCGGGGAGGCAAACGCCAACGGCAAGCAGGTGAAACCCATTCGTCAGAAATTTGATGCCGATGCCATCCGTCGCGGTCGCGGTCAAGTAGGCCACGATAAGGCCAAAATCATGCGGCTTATCCGGGAAATGGATGTTCAAGAACCTATTGAACAATTGTTGGCTCAATTGACCAAATGATCTATCTATTCGACTCCAACATCGTCCTTCATTATGTCCGGCAATCTGCTGTGATGACGCAAATCGAGCAAGATTTTGACCCTTTTGGATCGGGTAACGAAGCTTGGATGTGTGTGGTTTCCAAGGGCGAATTGCGCTCCATCGCTATTCAAAACCAATGGGGCAATCCCCGTAGGCAGCGCCTCGAAGAATTGATGAACGATTTTTATCCTGCCGACATCTTTTCCGAAGAAACGATAGATTGTTATGCTGAAATTGATGCTTTCAGTCAAAATAAACTACCCGGCAAACCGCTTGGCTTGACCGCTCGAAACATGGGCAAAAATGACCTTTGGATTGCCGCCGCTGCGCATATTCTTGACGCTAAACTCCTCACAACGGATTCAGATTTTGACCATTTAAGTGGTGTTTATTTCAATTTAGGAAAGTTAGTTATCTGATTATTGATCCTTTTGTCCCTTGATGAGCATCAATACCGTCTAATACTTAGAACACTAAGGGGAATCGTAAATTGACTATTTCCGCCGTGCGTGGGTCTTGTGACCCCGCACACTCGAGGGCGGCTTTTCTGAAGAAAGATGACCAACCATCCTACATAAATGGCGTTTACTTCGCCACCGGAGGCAGCCTTCAAAGCAACATGAATGCTTGCTTCTATCGTTCGGGAGGAAACTGGTTGCCCGACGGTAGTCTAAGACCCGAGGAGCGGGCCCTATCAAATTCTGTAATGGCCAATCTCTACCCCAATCCCGCAAGTCACACCCTGAACCTCGGCTTTTTTTCTGAAACCGCAGGCAACAAGGTCCTCCAAATATTCAGCACCACCGGGCAGGAGGTACTCCGAACGGAGCAGGCCGTAGCGCCGGGGCACAATAATCTGGGCAATCAGATTGATGCCTTGCCCAATGGGATGTACTGGTTGGTATCGTCCGGGGGGGGATTTTGCTCCGAAGGCTTGGAAAAAGGGGTAGTGCCGCATCCGGCGAATAACCTATGAATATGGCGGCCAAATTTTTCCTTTCTCTTCGTTGTTCGTCGGTAATAATGTCCCACGTTGCGCCCTCCTCACGTCTTGAAAAAGAGAAAATTTGTCTCCCCAATTCAAAGGTTATTCGCCGGATGCGGCACTAGAAAAGCCGCTCCCACCACCTTGGCTGGAGAGCCGTCGTGTCTGGAGGAATTACCGGTGGCAAGCGATGGCGCACGTTCTTTGCGTAATGAATCTTGCCCGCGTTGTCAATTAAAGTGTAGCAATGAAGCGACGGTTTGCAGCGCATTTCATTGGATTGAAACTGGACTGAAATTGGCAGGGTGGCGTTGCTGAGCCATACTTCTAAAGCCTTTTCGTTATTCAAAGTCTTTGAAGTTACGCAGGAAGATACTCCAAGAATAGTAAGCAGAAGCAGTAGATGCAGATCCTGAATGTGTTTCATGGATATTAAGTATTTGACGGATCGTTCTTTCTTGCATAAAGAACGAATTATGATAAAGAGTGTTTAAACCTGAACCTTAGTTTTCGCGTAAAGTGCGGGGTCTCGCAGGGCGTATATTCGTAAGACTCTCGCGGGGCATAAGATGTGATGTCCGGGGCCGTAAGACCCTCGCAATCCGGAATATAGCAAGGTCATAAGCCCCCCCTCAAACTTTTCTAATCGCTCAAACCTTTCTAACTACTACCTTTGCCAGACTGCCCCATTCCGTATTTATCTCAAAATTTGGCCCATTCTGCATCCGGCATGACAATGACTGCCGCACAAATAGCGCACTTCATAGGCGGCACGGTCGAAGGCGACTCCAGCGCCTCCGTAAGCCGTGGAGCGCCCATTGAAGCCGCCCAAGCGGGCGATTTCACTTTTTTGGACAATCCAAAATATGAGGCGTTTGCTTACAGCACACTGGCCTCTGTCCTGCTCGTACACAATGAATTTCAGCCAACAAATCCCATTACACCCACCCTTGTGCGCACGGCTGATGTGCGAACTTCGCTCGCTATTTTGCTCAAAATCATTGATCAGGCTAATAACTCCAATGGGGCCGCCATCTCTGAAAAAGCATACATCCATGCCGAAGCAAAACTGGGTGCGGGCACTGAAATTGGCGCGTTTACAGTGGTTGAACAGGGCGCCGTAATTGGACGGAACTGCAAAATATACCCTCAAGTCTTCATCGGGCGGAATGTCCGTATCGGCGACAACAGTGTGCTTTATCCGGGCGTTCGGGTGCATTTTGACTGTGAAATCGGAGAAAATTGTATTCTCCACGCCAATGCAGTGATCGGAGCCGATGGATTTGGGTTCGCGCCTCAGCCCGACGGTACTTGGACAAAAATCCCACAAGTAGGCAAAGTTGTGTTGGAAAACAATGTGGAAATTGGGGCCTCCACCTGCATTGACCGCGCCAGTTTGGGCAGTACCGTGATACGCTCCGGGGCCAAGCTCGATAACCTTATCCACATCGCCCACAACGTAGAAGTGGGGCACAATGCCGTCATCGCCGCACAAGTAGGCGTGGCGGGCAGCACCCATCTTGGCGACAATGTTCGGGTAGGCGGCCAAGCCGGTTTTTCCGGCCACCTTAAGATCGCTGACGGTACCCAGATACAGGCCCAAAGCGGGTTGGCATCAAGCATTGAAAAGCCCGGAACGGCGATCTTTGGCAGCCCGGCCATGGGGTACCGGGACTTCATTAAATCGCATGTGGTGTTCAAGCAACTGCCTGATTTGCAACGAAAAGTGCTGGATTTAGAAAAGAAATTGGCAGCGTTGGAAAATGGGAATGGTTAAAGAATGGATGAATAACAACTTCTAACCAAAGTAACTTTACCACGAACCCCTTGAAAGAGTTATGAACTATTTATCTCAAACAGCAAGCGTATGAACGCTGAGCAAATAATCGGCTTAATCCGCGGCGGTGAAACCAGCCGCACGCAGTTCAAAGAGAACTTCACCAATGCGCAAAGTGCAGCGCAGGAGTTAGTGGCCTTCGCAAATACCGAGGGGGGACAAATCCTTGTTGGGATTAATGACAAAACTGGGGCAGTTACCGGGTTATCCTATGAAGACATCCAGCGTATCAGCAGCCTTATAGTCAATGCCGCATCTGAAGGGGTGAAGCCGCCCATCATTATCAAAACAGAAACTATAGAAATTGATGGCAAAATAGTTTTGGCGGTGCAGGTGGTGGAAGGCGCACACAAACCTTACAAAGACAAAGACGGACTGATCTTTGTAAAAAACGGTCCAGATAAACGCAAAGTGATAAGCAATGAGGAAATTGCGCGGCTTCTTCAAAATTCAGGCGATTTATATGCCGAAGAAATGTTGTTGCCTATTCGCATTGCTGAGGAATTGGACACCCGTGATTTCCGCGATTTCTACGAAACAAAGTATCAGACTCCGCTCGACGAAACGGATATGCCACGCCTGCTCGCCAATCTACGCCTGGCCAATGCCGAGTACCTCAATGTGGCTGGAGCATTGCTTTTTGCCAAACACCCTGAAAAAGCTGTTCCACAGTTTTTTATTTCTGCCGTGTGGTTTGTTGGTATTGACATTACTGGGGAAAAATATCACAACAGCGAGGACATTCGCGGCACACTCCCCCAACTTTTCCAGCGTGGTCTCGATTTTTTGAAAAGGGCTTTGCACCGGCCTCAAAACGGCAAAGATTTCAACAGTGTGGGCGATCTTGAAATCCCGGAAGTTGTACTTAAGGAGCTCCTCGTCAACGCGCTCATACACCGTGACTACTTTATACGCGACAGTATCAAATTGTTCGTTTTTGACGACCGCATCGAAATCCGCAGCCCTGGCAAACTGCCCAATAACCTCACCGAAGCTCAAATCCGTGCAGGTATTCGCCGTTCACGAAATACAATCCTCGCGTCTTTGGCCTCTGATGTTTTGCCTTATCGTGGTATTGGAAGCGGTATTTTGCGCTCATTGCAAATTTATCCACACATAGAATTCATCAATGATAAGGATGCAGAGCAATTCACTGCTGTGATTAAGCGGTTACCTATGCTTAATACCTAAAAAATGCCTACATGAACTTCCTCAACCGCAACATTCTCTGGATCATCGGCTTGGCCGTACTCGCGCTGGTCGTGTATTATTTCTCCGACATCGTGGCGTATGTCTTGATTGCGTTGGTGCTCTCTATGTTGGGACGGCCCATAGTAGTTTTCTACCGCAAGCATTTGGCCATCGGGCGATTCAGGCTGGGGCCTTCCGCGGCAGCGGGCCTGACTATCCTTACCTTTTACGCCATGCTGGCCGGAGTATTGCTTCTATTTGTCCCAACCATTGTAGCCCAAGCACGAAACCTGGCGATGGTTGATTATCAGGCGCTTGGCGAAAAATTTCGCCCCTTTTTCTTCAATATTGATTTGCAACTGCACCAAATTGGCGCCCTCGGTCCAGATGAATCCTTGGCGCTGGAGACTCAGAAGGCATTGACCAATTGGTTCAAGCCCGCACTCGTGGGCAATTTTATTGGCCAGTTCCTTGGGGTGGCGGGAAATGTGGCGGTCACCTTTGCTTCCGTTACTTTCATCCTGTTCTTTTTCCTGCAAGATAACCGGCTTTTCACAGGCATCCTGAATGCTATAGTACCCGACAAACTTGAGAAAAAAGTGCATACGGCCGTCAATGATTCCAGCGAATTGCTCACCCGTTATTTCCGGGGTTTACTCGTGCAATTGTTTGTTTTCTCTGTGCTGAGCATCTTGATACTCTGGATGTTCGGAGTTGAAAATGCCGTGCTTATCGGCGCATTTGGCGGTTTTTTCAACATCATTCCCTACATCGGCCCCCTTTTGGGCATGGTATTCGGGGTCTTTATTACCATTTCCTCCGGACTCGACGCCGACCTTGCCCTTATGTTGCCCATGATATTAAAGGTGGTCGCAACCTTTATTATTGTACAGGTCATTGACAACAATTTTGTGGGTCCGCTCATCATGTCCAAAAGTGTTCAGGCTCACCCGCTCGAAATTTTCATCGTTACGCTCGCTGCCGCCCAAATAGGCGGAGTGGTGGGCATGGTGATCGGTGTCCCCGTCTTTACCGTGCTTCGGGTTATTGCGCGTACCTTCTTTAGCCAATTCAAACTGGTGCAAAAGATGACGGAAAGGCTGGAAGAGGAGTAGGCTGTATCTCGGAACGCTGTTCCGAGGTACAGCGTTCCGGGGTACTGTCAATCTGACACCCCCAAGCGCAAGGCACGAAAGTTGACAAAGGATTTGGGACACTGGATATATGGGGCACAAACCGTCCCAGGCCCTACATTTTTAAAAAATGAAAAACCCGTTCAAAAAAATATTCGACATGAAGGAAAATGAGTCAGGCAACCCTGAGCAGGAGGCGCAGGAAAATATCGTAGAAAACGCAGAAACCTCTGATAATCAAACCGAAACAGGGGAAAATAAGTCTGCAAAGAACCCAGACCCACTTGCTGAACTTCAAAAGCAACTCGAAGAGAGCCGCAACAAGTACCTCTACCTTTTCTCAGACTTTGAAAACTACAAGCGCCATGCTGCCCGCGAACGCATGGATCTTATCAGCACTGCCGGGCGCGACATGATGGCAGCACTTTTGCCTATTTTGGACGATTTTGACAGAGCCGCTAAAAACGATGCGCTTTCTGAAGGAACTACGCTCATTCACCATAAACTTGCCCACACCCTCAAAAGCAAGGGTTTGACTTCCCTCGATGCCAAGGCAGGAGACGATTTCGACCCTGACACCCACGAAGCCGTGGCTGAAATCCCGGCTCCATCAGAAGAAACTAAAGGCAAAATCGTAGATATCCTCGAACAAGGCTATACCCTCGGCGGCAAGATTATCCGGCACGCCAAGGTGGTGGTAGGCAAATGAGGATTTGGTTATTTGGGGATTTGGTTATTTGTTGTGCCAGAGCTTGGTATCCATGCTCTTCTTGAAGGAAATACGTATCCCAAGCTCTGGCGCAACAAATAACCAAATCCCCCAATAACCAAATCCCCAAACACACAAATTCAATGGCAAAACGCGACTATTACGAGGTGCTGGGCGTAGCGAAAAACGCCAGTGCCGATGACATAAAAAAGGCCTACCGCAAAAAGGCACTTGAACTTCACCCCGACCGCAACCCGGACGATAAGGGGGCGGAAGATAAATTTAAAGAAGCCGCTGAAGCCTACGATGTGCTCAGCGATGGCGATAAAAAAGCCCGCTACGACCGTTATGGCCACGCAGGCATGGAAGGTATGGGCGGTGGTGGCCCTGGCGGTAGTTTCCAGGGTATGGACATGGATGAAATCCTGCGTCGCTTTGGATTTGATACCGATGATGTTTTTGGCGAATTCTTTGGCGGCGGACGACGCGGCGGATCCCGTGGCGGACGATCCCGAGGTGAACGCGGCAGCAACCTCCGCATCAAAGTCAAAATGACCCTCGAAGAAGTCGCCACAGGAGTCAACAAAAAAATTAAGGTCCGCAAGCAGGTGAGTTGCGGCACTTGTAACGGCTCCGGTGCAAAGGATGCCAGCAGTGTGGACACTTGCTCCACTTGTCGCGGTGCGGGCATGGTCAACCAAGTAAGGCAAACGCCCTTTGGCATGATGCAGACCGCCGTCACTTGTCCTACCTGTAGTGGAGCGGGACAAACCATTAAATCTCCCTGCAACGTTTGCAAAGGCGACGGTCGAGTTTTTGGCGAAGAAACCATTGACGTAGACATTCCGGCGGGGGTACACGAGGGCATTCAGCTCAGCGTCAATGGGCGTGGCAATGCCGGTGCAAAAGGTGGCCCGGCAGGAGACCTGCTCATAGCCATCGAAGAAACCCCACACGAGGAATTGACCCGCGAAGGCACCAACGTGGTGTACGAACTCTATATCAACTTCGCCGACGCAGCCCTGGGCTCCAAGGTAGATGTACCCACGCTTGATGGACGTGCCCGCATCACCATTCCGGCTGGCACACAAGGGGGCAAAGTATTTCGATTGAAAGACAAAGGATTGCCCGCATTGCAGAGTTACGGTCGTGGCGACCAACTCGTGCATGTGAACGTGTGGACACCCAAAAAAGTCAACGACGAAGAACGCCGTCTGCTGGAAAAACTGCGCAACATGCCGAATCTACAACCTACCCCTGGCAAAGAGGAAAAAGGTTTTTTTGATCGGGTGCGGGATATGTTTGAGTAGTGTTTTCCAAAAGTCGAGGCCCAAACCTCATAGGTTTTAAAAACCTATGAGGTTTTAATTTTTCGCAGCAGAATGATTTTTATTCAGCCCTATTAAAAACAAAAAGTTTTTCAGAATTTCGCGCTTTAAAACCATTCCCACATGGCATCCAAAAACGGTCAACAGTCAAAAGCCAACGGTCAACAATCAAAAACCAAGGTCCAACAGTCCATTGATTCCGATATCGTCGACCCCAACCACATCATCATAAAAGGCGCGCGAACCAACAATCTTCGCAACGTAGATTTGAGCATCCCGAAGAACCAACTCGTGGTCGTCACGGGCGTTTCAGGTTCCGGAAAATCGAGTATTACGATGGACACATTGTATGCCGAGGGCCAGCGCAGGTATGTAGAAAGCCTTTCCAGTTATGCCCGCCAGTTTCTCGGACGTATGAAAAAGCCCGATGTGGACTATATCCGGGGCATCTGCCCGGCCATTGCCATTGAGCAACGCGTCACCACCGGCAATGCCCGGAGCACGGTGGGAAGTATGACAGAGGTGTACGAGTTCCTGCGTCTGCTGTACGCCCGTATCGGCAAATTCTACTCCCCTATTTCAGGACAGATCGTGCAAAAACACGAGGTGTCTGACGTCATTGATTTTATCAAAAAGCTCCCCGACGGAACACGCGGACTTGTATTAATGCCGTTTCCCAAAAAATATCTGGAGCGCACGTTGGAGCAAGAATTAAACCTTTTGTTGCAAAAGGGCTACACACGGGTTCAGTTTGGAAACGAGACTCTGAGCATTCAGGATATTTTGGAAGGCGTTGAAACGCGCTTCGATACCAAACAACCCGCCCACCTTTTCAACGAGCAAAACCTGCGCATTCTCATTGACCGTTTCGTGCTCTCGCCCGATTTGGAAGAATCCGATTGGATGCGTTTGGCGGATTCAGTAAACACCGCGTTTTATGAAAGCGAGGGGGAATGCCATGTGCAGGTGGTTGAGGGTTTAGGGTTGAGGGTTGAGGGCGCACCCTCAACCCTCAACCCCTCAACCGTTTTCAACAACCGCTTCGAGCTCGACGGCATCACTTTCCCAGAACCCACGCCCCAACTGTTCAATTACAACAACCCTTATGGCGCCTGTCCCACCTGCGAAGGCTATGGGCGGGTGCTCGGCATTGACTTGGACAAAGTGGTGCCCGACAAAACCAAATCCGTCTACGATGGCGCGGTCGCGGTTTGGAAAGGCGAAAAGTTCGGCGAGCCTTTGGTCTTGCTGCTGGAACATGCACACAAATTTGATTTCCCGGTTCACACGCCTTACGAGGCACTTACAAAGCAGGAACAAAAACTCTTGTGGAATGGAAATCAATACTTTGAGGGGATAGATTCATTTTTTAAACAACTGGAAAGCCAGACCTATAAAATCCAAAACCGGGTGACGCTTGCCCGGTATCGCGGCAAAACCACCTGCAATACCTGCGACGGCGGAAGACTTCGCCAGGAGGCGCTTTGCGTTAAAATTGGTGGTAAAAACATCTCCGATTTAACCAGTGTGCCGCTCGACGAGATATTGGCCTTTTTTATAAACCTGCACGAACAACTCAGCGAACACGACCGCCAGGTAGCCAAACGCCTGCTGCTCGAAATCAACAACCGCCTGCATTTTATGGTCGAACTCGGTTTGGGTTACCTCACGCTCGACCGAATTTCCAGCACCCTTTCCGGCGGAGAAACCCAGCGCATCCACCTCACCCGGACGCTTGGCTCAAACCTTACAGCTTCGATGTATTTGCTCGATGAACCCTCCGTCGGACTGCATCCGCGCGACACCGGGCGTTTGGTGAAAGTGCTCAAAGAACTTCGTGACCTCGGCAACACCGTCGTGGTGGTAGAACACGAAGAATCTGTCATCGAAAACGCCGATTATCTCGTGGATATGGGTCCCGAGGCAGGTAAACACGGCGGGAACGTGGTGTATTCCGGGCCTTACGCCGACATTGCCAAGGCCGCGCCCAACAGCCTCACTACCAAGTACATGACCGGGGAAATGCGCATAGAAACACCCACCACGCGTCGCCCGGCCAAGGAGTTTTTGACGCTGAAAGGTGTTCGTCAGCATAACTTGAAAAACATGGATGTCCGTATCCCGCTGCATTGCCTCACGGTGGTGAGTGGAGTGAGCGGATCCGGCAAAACCACGCTGGTGCGCGACATCTTTTACCCCGCGCTTTCGCAACATTTGCCCGAAAATGCGGGGAAGCAGCCCGGCTTATTCGACGGCATCGAAGGCAGCGTGAAAAAAGTGACACGTGTGGAGTTCATCAACCAAAGTCCCATCGGGAAAAGCAGCCGCTCCAACCCGGTCACCTACGTCAAAGCCTACGACTATATCCGCGAACTTTTTGCCAAACAGCAACTTTCCAAAATTCGCGGTTTTCAGCCCAAACACTTCAGTTTCAACGTAGAAGGAGGCCGCTGCGAAACCTGCAAAGGGGAAGGCGAGCAGATCGTGGAAATGCAGTTTCTGGCCGATGTACACCTTGAATGTGAGGAGTGCAAAGGCCGCAGATTCCGGCAGGAAGTGCTCGATGTGCAGTACAAAGGCAAGAGCATTTTCGACGTTTTGAACCTGAGCGTGGAGGAAGCGCTGGAGTTTTTCAAAGGGCAGAAGGAGATTACGGATCGCATTCAGCCGCTGTTTGATGTGGGTTTGGGCTACGTTCACCTCGGACAATCGAGCAGCACCCTTTCCGGTGGCGAGGCCCAGCGGGTAAAACTCGGCTCCTTTCTGATTCGGGAAAACTCCCACGGCCACATCTTTTTTATCTTCGATGAGCCTACCACTGGACTACATTTCCACGACATTCAAAAACTGCTCACGGCCATCAATGCGTTGGTGGAAAAAGGACATTCGGTGTTGGTGGTAGAGCACAACATGGAGGTCATCAAATCGGCGGACTGGGTGATTGACCTGGGGCCGGAGGGTGGAAAAGAGGGCGGGGGTTTGGTATTTGAGGGGACGCCGGAGGGCTTGGTGGGGGTGGAGGGGAGTTATACAGGGGTGTATTTGAAGGAAAAGTTGTAGCACAGAGCAGCAACTCCGCCCCAAAAGGCGTCTAACAACCAAATTGTAAATTTATGAAAAATCAGGCGCTAACCATCTCCTCACTCCTCTTGTTGCTTGCATTCGGCTGTAAAAAAGAAACGCCTTACGGGCTTTCAGAAAATCGCATTCGTTTTGACCAAATGGAGGTCGGCCAGAATAGCCGCTACCTGAGCTTTCAAGCGGGCACCTGTTTTTCGCCTGGCAATACGCTCACCTACGCCGCCGATACTTTGGTGCTTGAAATCGTTAAACAGCAAGCAGATACATTTATCTTCAAAGAAACCCTGACCCCCAATTCATTTTCCGTTCTGAACTATGGGGCTACAAGCACCTCGTATAATGTAGGCGAAAAAGAGATCAAACTGTATGTGGATCAGAATACAGTATATGTATTGACCAAACCTGAATATTCGTCCATTGTTTCTCGTTTGTTCTCCAAGCTCTCCTTTCCGCTGAAGAAGAATGACGACTTCAAACTAGCATTGTCCAGCTGGTATCCAAATCCAGACAACAGCAAGCGTCAAGGCTATGTGAAAAACCACAAACAAGTTAGAGTGGAGTACCCGCGCCTCAACTTCGTGCTGGACTACAAGCCAATGGAGGGCGATGGCCCTGGTTGCTTCTATTTTTACTCCGCTGAATATGGTATTGTCCGATCAGGCGAGCGCAATGGCTGGTGTCCCGATAAAGGCCGGGGCTGGGATTTGTTGCCTGAATAGGCTACTTCCCTTTTCCTAAATCTTCCTGATTGAAAAAAAATTACTTCCCCAAAGAAATCAAATTCGCAAACAACCGATACGCCCCCGGCACCCCCGCAGGCAATTCCCGAAAAAACGACAATCCCGTATAAACATAATGCCCCTTGCCGTACTGCGCCACGAGCAACGAGCCATCGGAGGGTTTTTCGCCGGGATCATTGGCTGAAAGTGGCGCAGAAAACGCTGCATCCCACTCGCCGGGGAAATAGAGGCCGCGTTCTTGTACCCAACCTTCAAAATCCTTGGTTGTCAACTTGTTGGGCGTGTTCAGCACTGGACTTTCCGGCAAAAGAAAACGAATTTCTGCAGTCTCATCCGTTACACGGGTGCGCGAAAGCTTGAGCGGAAACGGCGCGATTTGATCCACCACCAAATCTCCCGTTGTATTGTACTGTATGATGAGCGTACCGCCATTTTGGACGTATTCGAAGAGTTTGGCCTGATGCAATTTCAAGTCATCTTTGGTGTTGTAGGCCCGGATTCCAACGACAATGGCATCCAATGGACTGAGTGTACTGGCCTCCATGTCTTTGGCTTCCAGTACTTTAACGCTACAGCCCATTTGTCGCAAAGCTGCGGGAATGTCGTCGCCAGCACCGGGGTAATAGCCCACATTTTTGGCCTTAACTTTCAAATCAAGCCAGGCGGCATTCGTGGTGGAAGGCAAGAGGACGCTTTGTTGTGGAATATGGTCGTATTGGATGTTCACGAGACGGCTGGAATAGGTTTTCCCCTCCACTTCCGCGCCTGCAGTCAGCGTGCTGCTTTTGTTTCCATTTTCAGCTTTTACAGCGAACGTGAAGGTTTTTTCTTCGCCTTTCTTATTTAGCTCAAAGGGTTGGCTGAGTTTGCCCAACCTGATTTTCCCTGCCACCTTGTCTTTTCCGGCTTTTACCCGTACGGAAACGTTGTGTTCATTTTGAGTAAAAATGTAGGAAGGCTCCGTGAATTCCACGAACACAGGGGGCAATACCTCAAAGGGGCGCCACACCTCACCAATGGCGGGTTCGCCGGTTTTCCAGGCAACTTCGGTTTCGTATTCGAGGGGAATGCCATTCACACTGAGTTTCCAATGCACCTTGGCGTACCGAGGGGTTTCGGGCATGCCATGAAGTGCTTGGTTTTCAACGGAATACATGCCCATCGTTGCAGGTTTTTGCAACCAAAAAGGCGCCGTGAAAGCGGCATCTTGAGCGATTCGGACGGTTTTTTCCAGAATCCAACCCTTGTTTACGGCAAGGGCATGATTTGGCAAGGTGTCAAAGCCGGGGTTTATTTTAACCCCCACGAGTTGCACCGTGTGTGTGGTGCGACCAATGGCTTCCAGGCGAATTTTGACGGCGTCGCCAGGAGTGGCGGTAGGTTCATTGGCTGTGGCTTCGAGATACAGACCCAGGCATCCTCGGATGACGTCTTTGATTTCGAGCAATTTGCGTTCTTTCCAGTAGCCCTCGGGGAGGGATTGGATGATTTGCATCGCGGTTAGCAAATCGGGGACGCTTGCGGCGGGATTGTCAGAACGGTATTCGCGGTCAATTTGTGCGAGCAGTTTGCCGATGGGCTCGCCCCCTTCCACCCTGGTCCAGGTCGTGTTGATCCCTTCGAAAATATCCTGGGTAGCCGGGCGATCACCTTTTACAAAGTCCAGATAATCAATGCTTTCACCCCGTGAACTGAGGGATCCAAATCCCTGGCAACGGTGCATAGAACGGCTTTCTGCCGCCACTTCGTTATTGCTTTTACCTTTTAAGGGCAGATAAGTGCCAATATCAATCGGCCAGAGCGCCGATTTGTCAATCTTGGCAAAAGCATCCTGGCTGCCGTAGAAGAACCAGGAGGTGTTGAAAAACTGCCGCCTCGCCTGCCATGGCTGGGTCAGTGACAACTGCGCTGGGTAGGCCTCGGCGTTGCCTGCCAGGTCGAAAGCCTCCACCGAAAGCATGGCCGAGGCCGTGTGGTGGCCGTGGGTGTCGTATTTTTTATCGTGGTAAAAACGGTTGATTACCACGTCCGGCTTTACCTCGCGATAGGCCCAGACTACATCGGAAAGTACTGCGTCTTTGTCCCAAAAGCGCAGGGTTTCCTCCGGGTTTTTGGAAAAACCGAAGTCGTTGGCACGGCTGAACATTTGTTTGCCGCCATCTACCGAACGGGCCATGAGGAGCTCTTGGGTGCGTAAAACGCCCAAAAGCGCACTGATTTCTGAACCGATTAGGTTTTGACCGCCATCGCCTCGGGTAAGCGAGAGGTAGGTGACGTCGTAAAGTTTGGCGTTGCGCAGGTAACTGATCATGCGCGTGTTCTCGTCGTCGGGGTGGGCGGCCACATAGAGTACCGTGCCCAGCACGTTGAGTTTTTTAATGGCCTGGTGAAGGTCTGCAGCGTTGGGTTTGGCGGGTTTTTGGGCGGAGAGTGGCAAGCAGCAAGTGGCAAAAAGCAAAAGAGCAAGTGCTTGGCAGTAGTTATTTTTCATACGAGGGCGGGAAAATTTGAACGGCGAAAGTAAGGAGCGAAAAACGTTTGGGGGAAGTTTTGGTTGTCAAGGTTTAAGAGCTGTAACGTTTGAAAACCTATGATATGTTCACATCTTCTTGCCCGTTAAGCGACATTTTTTTGACAGGATGGACAGGATTTACAGGATGGGATCGGCTCCGCCGATCATAACATGGGCATTTTTCACGCAGATGTTACACAGATGAAAAACGCAGATGTTACGCAGAATTTATCTGCATGACATCTGCGCAAGTTATCTGCGTGACATCTGCGCAAGTTATCTGTGTAACATCTGCGTGAAGAAAAATAGTCGGCGAAGCCGACCTCATCCTGTCCATCCTGTCCATCCTGTCAAAAAAATAGTCACGACGTTCACTCAAGCATTTCTCCCCGCATTTTCACCTTTGTTTACCTTTCTTAAAAACCTCTTTACCCTTCTCCCCCGCGAGTCCCCCCACCTTTGTCCTATCAAATGCGCGCGGTATTTCATCCAGTCGCTTTGAACGAACTAAACTTTTCTCACTTTACAACTTTTCAAACAATGAAAAAGATTCTGTTGCTCGCGGCAACGGCTATGCTTCTGATTGCTAATGCCTGCCAAAAAGAAAACCCTGCTACCCAAAACATTTCAGAAGAAAACCAGCAAATGAAGCAGTACCTCTCAGATACCTATGGGTTCAAGCCAGAAGATATTCAAGACGAACACGACCATTTTGTGGTAGAGGGCGACCAATGTTTTGCCAAAGAAAATTTCTGGGAAAACTTCGGCATGTCTTTAGACAACGAGTTCATGGTGGATCCAGCGCACGAAGAAGGTGCTGCTGCTGACCGCAAACATTACCGCTATACCTATTTGGTGACTAAAACCAAAAGCATCAAAATTCGGATACTTCCAGGCGTGCCTCAAAACTGGCAAAACGCCATCATTAAAGCCGTATCCGACTGGAACGCCATGGGCGGTGGCCTCACATTTATGGTTCAATACGCGTCCAACCCTGCTTATGGCGTGGTCAATGTTAAAATGAAAACATTGGCAAGCGATATATTTGCTCAGGCTTATTACCCAACGAGCAATGGGCAGCCTGGTTCGGAATTGCATATCAATCCGCTGTTTAACAGCGAAGGCGCACTCAATCAAAATGGCAAAGTCGGGGTAATCGCACACGAAATGGGCCATACACTGGGTATCCGCCATACGGACAGCGGTCAAGGCTCTTTGATCACAAACGTGAGTACTTCCTGCAAAAATAACCCGGACCCTAACTCGGTCATGTCAGCGGAAGGCGATTTCTACTATGGTTTCACGACCTGCGACAAACAAGCGTACTATGCACTTTATCCAAAATAATCAGGTATTGGAGCCATTTTAAAGGGCACAAAAAAGCCACACCTGGATTAGGTGTGGCTTTTTTGCAATATAAACCTAATCCGGGCGCGACTTAAAGTCGCACCCTGAATTTGAAGCGTAATTACTTGATCACCCGGATCTTCATCTTCACATCCTTCAACGGACGATCACCAGGCGCTTTTTCTACGGCACCGATTTTGTCAATCACATCCAGGCCTTTGATCACGCGGCCAAACACCGTGTATTCGTGGTCGAGGTGTGGAGTGCCGCCATCTGCAGCGTAGCTGGCGCGCTGTTCAGGTGTGTAATGAAACCGACGCATGGACTCGATTTGATTGAGTGTTTGCTCCGTCACCGGGCCACCTTGCACGATGTAGAACTGTGAGCCAGAAGACTTTTTCTCAGGATTGTTGGTACGGGCAGCTGCCAGTGCGCCTTTAACGTGGCAGAGTGAATCCACAATTTCAGCGGGGATTTGATAGCTTGGGCCACCCATGCCGAGCGACTTTCCGGCAGGAGCATTGCGTGAATCAGGATCGCCGCCCTGGATCATAAAACCGCTAATAACACGGTGAAAAAGCAAGTCGTTGTAATAACCTTCTTCGGCGAGTTTGATAAAATTGTCGCGGTGTTTGGGGGTAGCGTTGTAGAGTTCGGCGGTCATGGTGCCGAATTCTGTCTCGATTTCCACGAGACAACGCTCGGGAGCTGTAACTTGAACCATTTGTTTAAAAGTTGTAATTTTTTTGCCTTTTGTGGCTTTTAGGGTGACCGTGTAATTGCCCGAGTGGGTATAACGGTGCGTAGGGCTTACCTCAGCAGAGGTGGCGCCATCGCCAAAATCCCATGCGTATACGAGCGGCTTTTTTGAAGCCGGCGTAGTATTTGTAAAAGTGATCTCAGCTGGTGCTACAAATTTTTGGGCAGGTAACGTGAATTTAGCCTGCGCATTGGCAACAAAGGCCGCGAACAAAAAGAGGTTGAAAACCAGAAATTTCTTCATTTTTTTAAAAAAAGTGTGTTTGGAAGTGTTTGGTTCACCCGCCGCAGCGCTTCGTGCCACAGTGGTTACCCTCCTTCGCGATTTTACTCGCCAAAGCCCTGTAGGGGCGGCGGAGAGGCGCTATGGCGGGTGAAGCCGCAAAGATGCAGATTTATCCCTTCCTGAAAGATGCCCGAAATTGTTACCCAAAAGCAAAACGCCTTAATGTTTCAGCAAGTGTTTAGAGCGCAGCATCTCCCTAAACCTTTCCTGTTCTGTTTCGTTTTGAAAACCCGATTTCAGAAGGGGGCTGGCCATGAAGGCGTTTTGATACAACAAGAAAAAATCTCGGGCTTCATCTGCTTTTTGAAAGGTTTCCCATTGTAACACGGATTCGGCACTCTGTGTGATAAGTTCGACTTTCTCTTCGCTGAAACTGTAGCGAATTGGATGTTGCAGCATGGGGAATTTTGAGAAATTGCGCCGGGAGAGCCATTTAAAGATCACCCACCAAAGCCCCAGGAATAGTGGCACCCAAATCAATGTTTTGGCAATTTCTCCAAAACCCATTCCCCCGAAATAAAAGGTGCTGCCCAGCCAAACGGCGATACCCAACAAAATGACCCATTTGACCCAGCCTGTTTTGAGGTAACTAAAGAGGATGTAAACCTGTGCTTTGCCGAAAGACTCCGGCGAAAAGGTGAATTCTACTTGAATTGGCTGCATGGTTTTTGATTTTTGGGCGGAAAGGTACAAGCCTGTTTCCGCGCTAGTTGCTCAACTTTACAAAATCTCCATAATCCCATTAAAATACCTCCAAAATTTCTGAGGTGAGTCTTGTTTTTTTACTTATTTGCTTAACTTTGTATAGAGCCGTGCCCCTGGCCTAACTTACAAGCCTTATACCAAATGAGCAAAAACCAAGATTATGACAAGATCATACGCGAGAGCGTGGAGCGCGTCATTCCCACCATTATTGAGAAACTCTGCGGACTTCATCCCAGCGAACTGCTGGATTTGCCAACAAGTTTTCAACGAACCCGCAGAAAAAAACTCCGTAATTTGCAGCCCCAAACCATTCAACAAATAGAAGCTATGCCAATCACTTATGACATCACCACTGACATTCGCTACCAACAAGGTATTGAACAAGGTATTGAACAAGGTATCGAACAAGGTATCGAACAAGGTATAAGTTTCAAAACACGGAAAACCGTAGAAAAAATGCTGGTCGGCAGCAGGTTTTCATTGAGTGAAATTGCCGAAATAGCTGAAGTCTCTATTGATTACGTCATTAAAGTCCAGAATGATATGACGGAAAAAGAACAGAAGGGCAAAAAATAACCCATGACCCATTTCACCCGTCGTATCCTCCTCAATGGCCTCCGAGTCCTCGTCCACGAAGATCATTCCACACCGCTGGTGGCCGTAAATGTCAGTTATTACGTCGGCTCGCGCGATGAACATCCCGAAAAAACAGGATTCGCACACCTGTTCGAGCACCTCATGTTTGCCGGCAGCAAAAATGTGCCCGACTTCGACGACCCGCTCCAGCGTGCCGGCGGCGAAAACAACGCCTACACCACCAACGACTACACGACCTTCTACGAAATCGTGCCCGCTGAAAATCTCGAAACAGCATTTTGGCTAGAAAGCGACCGGATGCTCGCGCTCAGCATCAATAAAAAATCGCTCGAAGTACAACGCAAGGTCGTGGTGGAAGAGTTCAAAGAGACCTGCCTAAACGAGCCTTATGGCGACTCCTGGCACCACCTTTCCGAAATGATGTATCTGCATCATCCCTACCGCTGGCCTGTTATCGGTCTCGCACCAGAGCACGTTGAAAACGCCACCATTCAGGATGTGCGCTCTTTTTACAAAAACTGGTACAACCCAGCCAACGCAGTACTCAGCATTGCCGGCAAAGTGAATGCCGAAGAGGCTTTCGCCCTTGCAGAAAAATGGTTTGCCAACATTCCTTCCACGCAAGTTCCTGCGCGTCAATTGGTTGCAGAGCCGCCACAAACTGCCCCTGCCCGCAAGGTCGTAGTGGCCAAGGTTCCCGTTCCTGCCGTCTTCCTCGCTTTTCGCACCCCGGCGCGCATCGAAAAGGAGTTTTATTCGGTGGATTTGCTCAGTGATATATTGGCACTTGGGCCTTCCTCCCGCCTGTTCCGCAGACTTCTGAAGGAGCGCAATCTTTTTTCCAGCATTGATGCTTATGTGACGGCAAATGTGGACCCCGGCTTGCTGGTCATTGAAGGCCGTCCCTCCGAAGGCGTTTCCGTAGACGATGCTTTGGCCGCCATCTGGGGGGAATTGGAACAGTTGAAAAACGAGGCGATTGAAGAACGCGAGCTGCAAAAAATTCAGCATCGTTTTGAAAGCACCCTCGTTTTTTCAGAAACCAGTGTGTTGAATAAGGCACAAAATTTGGCATTTTACGAACTGCTGGATCGCGCCGAACTGATGAATGAGGAGACGGAAATTTACCTCGGTATAACGCCCGTTGAGATGCTTCAAACGGCCAAGGATATTTTCAGGATGGAGAATTCTGCGACACTTATTTATTTGCCAGAACTGGCATAATTTCAAATCCGATCAATGTTTGTCCACCGCCCGTGGTCGCGTAGAACCACCTTTGATGCCGCGTACATTGCCCATGACCATAAAGGCATTGTCGTCAATCTTTTCTACTGCGTGTTGCAGTCGGGCTATTTCCAAACGCGTAATGACCGTGAAAAGAATTTCCGTCTGATAATTTCTGCCTCGTTTTCCATGCCCGCTAATACCGGAATAGGAGGTCACTCCTATATTGAGTTCATTCACAATGAACCGTCGAATCTCTGCATGGTGCGAGGAAATAATAGTTACTCCAACATATTCCTCTACGCCCTCAATGATGAAATCTACGGTTTTAGAGGCCGACAAATAGGTCAAAACAGCATACATCGCCGTCTCAAAACCCAGCAGATAGGCAGCTACTGAAAAGATTACAAGGTTGAAAACCAATATGATGTCCCCTACCGATAAACTTGATTTTCGGCTCAAATAAATCGCTAATACCTCGGTACCATCCAGCACTGCTCCACCACGAATCGTCAAGCCGATGCCCACGCCAAGAAAAAAGCCCCCAAAAGAGGCAATCAGCAATTTGTCGGTAGTGATGGTCGGATAAGGCACCAGCACAATGACGAGTGCCAAAGCAGTAACGGCTAAAATGCTTTTGAATGCAAAGGTAGGCCCCATCTGCCGATAGGCTAACAACACAAATGGGAGGTTGAGCAAAACAATCAGCATTGAAAGCGGAATTCCTGTAGTTTCGGTCACCAACAGCGAAATACCCGTCACACCGCCATCAATAAAGTGGTTGGGGAGCAAAAAACTTTGAAGACCAAGCCCCGCTATCAGCACTCCTGTTATCACCAGCATAGAATCGAACAATCCTTGCCGCAACGAGACCGAGATCAAATAAAAAGCCTTCGCTACTCGGTAGCGGCTCACTTCTTCAAGGGCACATTGAAGCTCTTTACTGAGTTTTTTTTGTAAAATTCGCTCGACAACCTTTGTAATTCCCATAAAACGCAGCTTAATTTTTTAATTCTGTCACCTCATTTTATCGCTCGATAAACCACACTCTGAAGACGCGGACGAAAATCGCCATTTCCAAGTTTATTGTTTTCCATGGTTGGGTAGGTCCGGTTTGATAAAAAGATAAATATCAAGTTTTTATCAGGATCGGCCCAGGCACAGATGCCCGTAAAGCCTAAATGCCCAAACGTATTTTTGCCCGCCAACGCGCTCATATTCGCGGTCAGTTTCTCGTCCAATTCTTTCATGTCAAAACCAATTCCCCGCCGACTGCTGGCCGAATATCGGGTCGTGAACTGCCGCACAGTTTCCGGCTGAAGATACCGCCGCCAACCATAGGAACCTCCATTGAGCAACATCTGGAAAATCTTAGCGAGATCATTGGCATTCGAGAACAGACCCGCATGCCCGGCTACTCCGCCGAGCATCGCTGCGCCCATGTCGTGCACATAACCTTGCAGCCTTTGGTGACGGAAATAAGCGTCTTCTTCCGTAGGGGCACAGCGTAAGGTAAGGCCTTTGTTCCAAGGGTTGTAAGTGGTAGTGGCGAGGCCCAGGGGACGATAAAATTCACGGTCTGCAAAGGCATCCACGGATAAACCACTGAGGTTATTCACAGCACGGGCGCAGAGGTAAAGATCGAGGTCTGAGTATTTGTAGTTTTTGTTGCCGGATAAGGGCGAGTTGAAAATCTGTTGCCAAATGGTGTCCAGCCAGGCATTTTCCATAAACAAATCCTTCGCTACCGGCACTTCAAAACCCGTTTGGGAGGTGTTGAGGTATATCTTGGACGAAGGCATTTTATCCGCTGTCAGTGTTTTTTGATAGAACGGGATCCAGGCCTGTAGACCTGCGTGGTGGGCCATCATTTCGCGCACGGTCAGGTCTTTTTTGTCGGTTGTTTTCAATTCTGGCACATAAGCACTCATCGGTGCATCGAGTGAAACCTGCTGATTTTCAGTCAGTTTCATCATAGAAATAGTGGTGGCAGCCACTTTAGTAACCGATGCCAGGTCGTAGATCGTCTCGTTCGTTACAGCCTGTGCTTGCTCGTAGGTATAGCGGCCAAACGATTTTTGCCAAACAATTTTATTGTCTTTTGCCACGAGGATTTGGCAGCCGGGCGCAGTCCCTGTACTCATCATTTCCGATACTATGCCGTCCATCAACGCCAGGGTATCCGTGCTCATTCCCACCGATTCGGGCAGCGCATAGCCCAGCCGTTTTTGGAGGAAGGTTTTTTTCATGCCTTGTC
>Ga0247843_1000499_pt1 | contig 92681 bp, 80 predicted proteins | sample LaCruzMarch2017__FD_192420 | JGI IMG/M metagenome (GOLD analysis project Ga0247843, IMG submission 192420) | Freshwater microbial communities from meromictic Lake La Cruz, Castile-La Mancha, Spain - LaCruzMarch2017_8m | ecosystem: Environmental > Aquatic > Freshwater > Lake | place: Spain... | reverse complement strand
CTACAACCGCCGTCGCAAGCATTCCTCACTGGGATACAAAAGCCCACAGCAATTCCTTGCTCAGCACGCCTTTTCAATGAACTAATATATCAAGAGACCTCTGTCCGTTTTCTTGGGGGAAGATCATAGGGTATTGACCAATCGCTGAGGTCGAGGCACTGGGTTTCTTGGGCTTCCAATGGGAAGTTCTTGCCGTCCCAGGAGGAGACGGCGTAAACCAATCCTTTTGGATTCTCGGGGCAGCGGTACCCTGTCATCCGTTCCCGTGCACGCATTGTCTCCCATTCGGCCATGCACCATTCCGAGTGAAAGTACGGCGGGCTCCAGACTGCAACCAAAAGCTTTGATTTGTGCAGGGCTTGGGTGATGCGCGTGGGCCAATGATTCCCGGTTTCTTGCTCAAAGTCTATGAAGATTGGCACCTCTACGCCTAGTTCATTGAGCAGGCAGTCTTTCAGTTCAGCATGAAAGTGGTTCTTGACCCATTCACCTGTCGGCGGTTTGCGACTGTAGCTCAGGAAAATGTCATGGGTGTAGCCGCTGCCGGAACTCATGGAGGGTCGGGCGACTGGTCGCCGGTGGAAGTGCTGGTTGGAAAGGTCCGAAACCGATGCTCACGAAACCGTGCGATTGTCGCGCGTAATGGCGGATTCCTCAAGGCGATAAAATTCCTGTCTCGTAGCTGGGCGGCATTGCGAGGGGAGAGTCTCCGGCGCTGAACTAGCCGAACAGATCTCCCTGCACCGGGGGTGGATGCAACGACTTGGCACGCTTGAGGGGATTTTCTGCGTCCAAGACGGCAAGGACTACGGGCGGGAACTCCAAATCCCCGGAACATCCAGTCCTTGGCGACCAATCCGGTAGCTGTTGCACATTGAAGCGGTGAGATGGGATTTCGGGTCAATCACTCACAACCCCGCAAGGCTGTCCACCCGGAGATGATCCAAGTTGGACATCAGGTGAGAGATCAACTCTATCGGGACGACTTGGCTTGAGGGGCGTTGAGAATGGCTTGCCTCGCCGTCGTAGAGGTAGTCGGGGTCCTTCTCCGCAGTAATGCATCAAACAGTAACGAACCCGTCGCTCCACTGATCTTTGTCCAACTCATACTCGTCGAGGTGGAAGCCTTCGTCCTCGTCGTCATTGAGTGGATCAACAAGGCGCGGATGGTCACGAAAACCCGGCTGGGTCTTGAGGCGCTCAATGGCTGCATGGGCAGCTTCGGAAGAACGGTAAGCGCCGATCAACTTAACGCTTTCCTGTCCACCGGGAAGGACGTGCAGGTGCTGAACGATGAAAACGCTACTCATGATGCCTGAGAGTCGTTCTTACGTCGGTTCTTGGCTAGATCGGAAAAATGCCCCCGTCTCCACGTTCTGGATCAGGTGGAGCGCGGAGACTTCTCACCGTCAGTTCGACCAATAACAGTCCAGCACTTCTTGCAGGTGACGGCTTCGGGATTGGGGGTGGCGATTCCTTCCATCTCAGCCCGATGGGCGGCTTCACGGTCACGGGGGTTGCAGGCCACCATGCCGTCTTCGTTGAGGAAGTGCAGATCCCGTTTCCCGGGGCGCTTCTGGTTTCGAGATTTCATTGTTGGTTCTTGTCGGGGGCATCACTGCATCTCGGCAGTTGCGAACTCATGGCGTGGTAAATTCTACCGTTCTGTCTACCAAACGGGCAATTTACCACGGCTATTCCGAATCGGGCCACCCCCTGGTTGAGCGAGACTTGGAAATCGTGATCCAGCTTAGTTTCCATTGGAATGCTTAGTCGCTCTGAATTATAATTGCCATAACAAATGTCCACGCCCTCCGATCTCATCACCAGCGGTATCAACAACGCTTTGTCCCAGATCATCAGCATCGTGTGGCCTCTTTTCGCAGTCGCTCTGCTCATGAAGATGTTCAAAGCATTCTTCCGTCGTCCACAGGTCAAAGGCTGGGTAGGGGAGAAGACGGTTTCTACGTTCTCGTTGAAGGGGCTCGATCTTTTTGTCTACACCTTGTTCGAGGACCTCTACCTCCCGAGGCCAGATGGTAAGGGCACCACCCAGATCGATCATGTGATCGTCTCGCCCTATGGGGTCTTTGTCGTCGAGACCAAGAACATGGATGGGTCGATTTTTGGGCGGGAGGAGGGTTCGAGATGGACGCAGGTTGTGCGTGGCAAGAAAGCATCATTCCAGAATCCGCTCCGGCAAAACCGGCTCCATGTAAAGACACTCATGAAGTTCCTCGGGTTGCAGGAAGGGTTCTTCCATTCCGTGGTCTATTTCGCTGGGGAGAGCACCTTCAAGACTCCGATGCCATCCAATGTGATCGACAAGGGCTTAAAGCGGTATATCGCGCAGTATGGTGCCGTCCTGCTGAACTCTCGACAGGTTGAAGCTGCTGTTAGGAGACTGAAGGAGGTAGTTGAAACGGGGCGGAGTGGAGACGTCCGCCGCGAACATGTGCGAAACTTGCAGAGGTTGCATGGTGGCCGAAGAAGGAAGGCGGCTTTAAGCTTGAAGGATCATCCAACCTGCTAGGCAGCTCATATTCGCCGTCTCCTTTCAACCACTAGATACTTCCTTAAGTTTTCGCCTGGCGCACTCCCATTTCGCCGCTTGATCAAACCCAAGGATTACTTTTGCTTCCGCATCGGTCGCCCGTACGAAATCAAAAACTATCTTTTCGCAAGTTAGGATTGACTCATCAGCGAATAGAAGATCTGAATCACTATCGGTGAAGACTCCTCGTCCGCTCCAATAAACTGACGACACTGGGGCCTGATCAAACTCAATAAGGGCAAAACCTGCATTACGGCGTGTCCGCTTCGAAGGTCGGCGACCTTTCCAGAAATACGAGAGGGTTAATTGCTCTAGATTAACTCCCGTCGATACACTTTGCCATGGGTAAGGGTCCTTTTCCCCCAATCCGAACGCGATGCCCTCAAATTTCAGCGAAGGGATAGTCATAAGAGGGGATGATATTGAAGCAAACGAAATCGAATGCCCGTGGTGGATGCCTCCAAATAACTCCCACCAATGTCCGGAGATCCGCTGAACAAAATCCGCGTCATCGATAGCCGGGCGAATAGCAGGGATCTCGATCTTGGCTATAGGGTAGGCTTCCTCAAAGTATATTCTCAATTCCTCAAGACTTGATGCGTAGCTAATGCCCTTCAAATAGAGCGGCACCTCTGCGCCATCGACTACAAGAGGCAAAACGAGCTTTCCCAGTGCCCTTGCGTATCCAATCTCATAGGGGACCCACTTTGAGGTCGGAGACAGTGACGCCTTGGAAAGAATCACTAAAAGACCCGAGCAATTGCGAATACTCTCATGAACTTCGGTGAGAATGGATTCCCCGAGTTTAATGCTTCGATCATCTTTGAAGAAGGAAACATTCAGGTCGCTTAATACATCTGAAACGTGATCAGCGATTGTTGAATCTTCATGGGCGTAGCTCACAAAGATCTCTCTTGGATTTATCTGGGCCATCTTGAACCAATTTCTGGCGGTGAATCCACGTGGCGTATGGGGCGGTTGTCTGGGCCAAACTGCGCTTTTGTCCGACTATTCCGCGTTGCCAAAAGCAATTCGTTAGCTATTGGTTTTCATTCTTCGTATCAGCTTCTCGATTCCGCTATTGAAATCAGTAAAAAGGTCTACATATAGTATTTGTTTGAGTTGGGGCGGTGCATGTTGTAAGGCGAGGCCCGGATCATCAACAATTATCGGGATTAGCCTGTTCTTGGGGCGAGTCCCCGAAGCTCGGAGAGCATAGGAGGCCTCAAACATGCACCAATCATTTGGAGCAGGATTGGGCTTGAAGTAATCTCTGTCGATGAGAAGCAGCACCCAGCCACCGTCAAGAGCCGTCTCTATCTGGCCCGTAATCTCCTCAACGAAGTCGGAACCGATAGGGATGTTTAGGGAGTCGAGCCAAGCCCTGAATCCCCCGAGCTTCAGCCTGTCATAGATCCTGTGAGCGATGTCCGCAATTGCTCGACGGTAGGAAATGAAGACTGTAGTGTCGTCCGACAATTTCTTCAGTTTCTCAAGCTGAGGCCCTAGATCCATTCCCAGGTTGATCTCCTCATATCTTTTATCCTCGTAGGATTTAATTATCTCTTGCTCCTGCTGAACCCACTTTGACGCTCGCGAATTTTCACTGTCGCACAATACAAACCAATCCCGAGCCTTAATCTCTCGGCGGATCAGGTCATCAATCTCGGAGTCGTCGGAGATGCATTTGAGAAAAAAGAGAATTGGGTAGTGGCCAAATCCTTCAAGGGTATTGCGAATTTCCCTGACTGCTTTAAAGTCACGATTGCTGTGGGATACAAAAATCCATGCTCCCTCGGCCTGTTCAAAGGTCCTCATTCCTTTTCGCTGACGGTATAATTGAGCCGACGCTAGCAAGAACTTGTGTTGCCAACGGGAGGCATTAAACGGCAAACTGCCGCAGGGCTTTACGGTGGGGCAGTCCTTGCATTGTGGCAAGGGCAATTTCCGGGTGACCGGTAGGGGTGGGGTTGTCCGCAGGGAGGCGCTTGTAATGGTTCATGTCAACCCAGCCCGGACTTCACCCCACGCCTCGCGACACTTCACGACGTGCAGATGGGAGCCTTCGAGCGCAAGGAAGCGGGCATGGCTGGTGGATGCTGCCGCCCTTGGTCACGCTGGTGAAGGCGGACGTGGAGGTCTAGCCGATACCCATCCAGAGAAAGCAGATTGGGTGTGCCTGTCAAGTTCCGTAGTGGGAATGCACGGGGGAGGAGGTAGGGAAATCTGGTGGCTCCAGATTGTGGGTGGTCTGGACGTTCTCCTGGAGTCTTCGGGGGAGGCTTTCCTGAAATGGTCTTGGAGTTTTGGGTCCGGTCCTCCAACCGGTTCACAGTGACTCGGTGGTTTGTGGTCCCCCATTTTCGATGAGGGGGCATCTGTCTTGGCGGAGGAAGGCTGCTCCTTGACAACTCCGTACTACCTCTCTAGCTCTGATGTTCAACCCGCATCTCCGCCGCCATGCCCGACTCAAACGCCAAGCGCCTCTTCGATGAACTCAGGAGCTCCGCCATTGGTCCCGTTTCGGAAACTGGTGAATTCCGTTCGCACGCCATCAGCGGCTTTGTCACCTTCCTGAAGCATGCGGTCCCTGGCTTCGAGTATCCTTGGGATCAGTTCCCGGTTCCTAGGGATCTGAAGCTGTGCATCCAGTACACAGATGAACGCCGGGGGGCTGGGTTGATCAAGACGATCACCAACTTGATCATCGAACTCCTCATGGGCGAGATTGACTTGGCGATCATTTTCCGGGACGAGAACAATCCCATTTTTACCGAGCAGTCACCAGCCTCGAAGAAAGCCTTTCGGGTGTTCAAGACCGCCGGAGGTCATTTCGTCGCCTTGCACTCGGAGTGGTTGGCGGATTTTTACGCGCTGGTCAAATTGCGCAAAGCAGCGACGGAGGTTACCGAGTATCTCCTTGAGGACGACACCAGGGTCAAAGTCACCGTGGAGGAGTTCCAGGCGTTCCTCGCCCAAGAGTTTCAGTCTGGATTCGTTGAGGTTCTGGCGGAACTCATCCGACTCGCCGAAGTCCAAGATCAGGAGGATGAGGAGTTTGGGGCTCCTCTCGTTGCACGTCATCCTGCGAGGAGGGCAATCCCTCGGTCGGTCCCTGGCTCCGGGCAGCCCGTTGCCCATCCAAATCCAGTTGGCCCAACGGACTGAATGGAGAAACCTTCGGGGCGGTCGGCTGGCTGACAACCCAGCGCAAAAGGGCCCACTCTAATTCGTCGGCGGCACAATGCTCCAAAACGCTTCCGCTTCCTGTGGAGAGCGAGCGTTGCGGTAGTGCTGCTCGTAGGTTTTGAAGTCGGCGTGGCCCATGGCTTCTTTTACCCGGTTGCGGTCGCGGTATTTCGCTTCGAGAAAGCTGCCAAAGGTATGGCGGGTAATGTCACGGCAATCGGCTCCAAAAGGCACAAGCTGGTGCCACTTCTCCTCCGGTGTCCCCGGCGGGCACTGGTATTTGCCACGGGTAATCCAGCGGCGGCGGGTGCGAAGGTTCTTGGGCACCACCATCCCCGAGGCTTTCTCCCACGGTGCAAGCCAAAGTTTCAGATTGGGTTCGATCTGAACGAAGCGTTTGGTCTCGGTCTTGTTGTCAAATTTGGCGGCCACCCGAATCCAACCTTCATTGAGGTTCACATCATCCCAGCCAAGAGCGGTGATCTCGCTTTTTTCATCTGGCCGAAGTCCGGCGAAGATTGCGATTGCGAAATACGGGACCAGCTCGCGGTCGTGCTCCCAAGTGCAGTTCATGAGAGCGCGGACTTCATCGGCGGTGTAGACCGGTTTGGATTCGCGCCGGATTTTACGGCGATGCACGCCGTCCATGGGGTTACGCTCGAACTTGCTCTGTTTAACGGCGGCGTTCCAAATCGAAGAGAGCATTGAGGCGACGTCGTTGTAGGTGCGGTCTTTCCACGACTCTTTGCGAGCGGTGGAATCGAGCCACTTCGTCCAGTAATCGCTCGTCATGACCGTGGTGGAGACAGGGAAGAGGGGGCTGATGACGCCGCGAAACCACTTCCAGTTTCGGGCGTATTTGTGGCTCCAGTTGCGGGAACGGGCCTGTTCGTAGGAGGTCACAATGTCCTCGAAGCTCAGGGACTGGTTGGCGGTGTCGAGGTGCTTGATGAAGGCCTCGCAAGCTTCGGCCAGTCCTCCCTGGAAACCGTAGAGGGTTCGGAAGAGGTCGTCGAAGTTGGCGGCGGCCCGGATCAGATCGGGGCCTGCGGCTTGTGCAACTCGATGTCCGGCGCTGCGTGCGGCCTTGAGTTGATCGGCGCGAGTCTCGGCGTCTTTGCGGTTGGAGAAAAACTCGCGTTTGCGCTTCCCGTCGGAGTTTAGCGTGGCGGGGACATTTAGAATCCACGAGCCGGAGCGAGCATCGCGGTGGGGAGTCAGTGAAATGGGCCTGCCCATGCCGGAAAACTAGGCGATTCGGTCAGTAATCGCCAGAGAATTAAGGCAGCGATTGGGCCGAATTTGGGCAGCGTTTCTTTGCTTTGCTAAGACTGGATCGTCGTAACTCCCTGATGGAGAGCCTGGAGCATAGCGGGTTCGAACCGCTGACCTTCTCATTGCGAACGAGACGCTCTACCGACTGAGCTAATGCCCCTTGAGGAATTGCCGTGCCCGGAACGGGCGGCAAGCGTCGATTGTAATCCGATTGGAGCCGAAGGCCAAATACTTTCTATGACCCGAGTCGAGCGGCCCGAAAAATGCGGTGGTTGCGGCAGGAAAGCTTTGACGTTGAGAGGGTTTTCGAATCTAATGAAGGGCGGGAAAAGGATGGGAGATTCCCGAGGTGGTCGAATGGATACAGCGCAAGGAATTCATGAATGGGCGTCAGCCTGTGGGGCCCGAGTGGCAACGTGGATTTGCCGGGGCCGAGCTTTGAGGCTGATCGGAGCTGAGTTTTCTCACAGCGCATCTCTGGCCGTTGCTGTCGCTGGATTGGTTGTGCTGACGTCGGCCAAGGCGGGCGAGGTCGGGTTGGATGTCGCGGCCGAACTCATGCACGGACCGAGCGGGTTGGCCGTCGCCCCGGACAACTCTTTGATTGTGGGGCTGCACCAGTATTTCAAGACCCGCGAGCGCGTCATCCGAGTGGACCGTCAGGGGGAATCAGTTGCGTTTCCTACGGAGGAGATCGGGGCGAACGATAGCCCCGGGGGGACTTTGGTGCTGGATGCTGTCATGGGGGTCCATGGGAGCGATCGCGGGATCGTGTGGATGTTGGACAACGGGCGGCGTGGTGAACAGATGCCCAAGGTTGTGGCTTGGAATTTCAACGAGAAGAAGCTCCACCGTGTGTTCCATCTTCCCGGCCCGGCGACGATTGAGACTTCGTTTGTGGCGGATTTTTCGATCGATTCTGCGGAAACGCACGCCTACATCGCGGATCCGGCCTCAGGAGGTGATGCGGCGCTGATCGTGCTCGACCTCCGGACGGGGGTCTCGCGCCGGTTGCTTCAGGGGCATGTCAGTGTGATTCCGGAGGGTATTCCTCTTTTGGTTAGTGGGCGCAAGCTCCACGCTCAGTGTCAAGACGGCTCTCAAGCGGAACCGCTAGCTGGAGTTAACCCGATCGTGGTCGATCGAAAGGGAAAGTATCTTTACTACGGTCCGTTGAAGAGTGCGAAGCTGTATCGGATTTCGACCTCATTGTTGAATGATTCCACATTGGGTGCCGATGCCCTGGCCGCTGCGGTAGAAGTTTATTCCGACAAGCCAATCTGCGATTCGATTGCGATTGATGTGAAAGACAACATCTATGTTGGCGACTTAACGACGAACGCGATCCGGGTGATTCTGGCCAAAGACCGGCGGATGATCGAGTATGTGGCGGATCCGAAGATGGCTTGGCCGGATGGATTGACCTTCGGAGGAGACGGGCGTCTCTACTTTTACTGCAGCCAGATCAATCGGTGTTCCTGGTTCAGCGATGGACAGGATGAGGCGAAGGCTCCCTTCCTTGTTTATCGGGTCAAGCCGCTTTATCAGCCGTTGATTGCCAATCCGTTGCCTGACCACAATCCGCTCACAGAAATCCGGCGCCTCGGCGAACGATTGAAGCCTTGATTTTTCGGTTGAGGACCGGGCGATCCGGTTTATGGGTCTGGTTCTGCTCAAGCTTCAAGCTCTCGTGGCGGAATCGGTAGACGCGCTAGATTCAGGATCTAGTAGGGCGACCTGTGGAGGTTCGAATCCTCTCGAGAGCATTCTGAAAGCGAATGACCACGGGGCCATGTTGGCCTCTGGCGGGGCGCTCACGGCGTAAGAGTGGTTGGCATGTCCCAAGATCCAGTCTTCGTTAAAGCGGCGTTTTCGGCAATCGCCCCCCGATACTCCCTGACCAATCACGTCCTCAGTCTGGGGATCGATTTCCTGTGGCGGCGTCAGGTGGCGGCATTGGTCGCTCGGGAGCGGCCTTCGGAGATCCTCGATGTGGCGGCTGGCACCGGGGATTTGGCGTTGGAATTACAGCGGGCCTGCCCTGACGCTCGCGTGACTGCCACCGATTTTTGTCCCGAGATGTTGGATTTGGCCCGACGCAACGGGGTGCGGATCACCCAAGAGGCGGACGCTCTGCATCTCCCGTTCCAAGATGCATCGTTCGACGTGGTCACCGTGGCGTATGGTTTGCGGAACATGGCATCCTGGCCCGATGCGGCGCGCGAGATGCGACGGGTGTTGCGGCTGGAAGGGACCCTGGTCATCCTAGATTTCTCGCTGCCAGAGGGATGGTTGCGCGAACCCTACCGGTGGTATTTGCATCGCGTTCTTCCCGTTTTGGCTGGTGCCATCACTGGGAACCGAGGGGCTTACGAATATCTGGGGGACTCCATCGAGCGGTTCCCATGCGGAGGGGCGATGAAAGAACTGCTGCTAGGGGCCGGATTTGCGTCCACCGAATGGTTGCCGCTCAGTTTTGGAATCTCATCGATTTATGTCAGTCGTGGCGCGGTCCCGGCACCGGTTTGACATTTGCTTGATTCTTAGGGGGAAAAGGAGTTGGATCACTTCATGAACTTCGGTTTCCTTGGGAGCTTTCTTGTGGTGGCGGGCACGTTCTTGCTGTCGAGTTGCAACGAGGAAAAACAGGCGGCAGCCCCTGCGAGTGACGGTTACCCCCTCAAAGTGTGCGTTGTCAGTGGCGAGCCTCTGGGCAGCATGGGGGAGCCAGCGGCGATCACCTATGAAGGGCAGACTGTGAAATTCTGCTGCGGTGGTTGCGAGGATGATTTCCGGAAGGATCCCGCCACTTATGTGGCAAAGATCACCGCTGCGGCGAAGCCCTAATTTGGGGGCAGGCCATGGATGCATGGGCCTACGCGTTGCTCGCCTTCAGCTCGCTTTTGGCGATCGTTGATCCGATCGGCTTGGTTCCCTGGTTTCTCGCGATCACGCCCCACGATTCGCCGCAGGTGCGGGAGCGCATGGCGAGGATCGCTTGCTTGGTGGCCGCGATTATCTTGATGGGGTTTGCTGCGGCGGGTATGTGGTTTTTCCGGGTGCTTGGTTTGACCTTGCCCGCCTTTCAGATCGCAGGAAGCATTCTATTGCTGCTGATTGGGATCGACATGCTGCAGGCGCGGCGCTCCAGTGTGCAGGCGACGCCCGAGGACGCAGAGGCGGCTTCGGTGAAGGATGATATCGCGATTACGCCGTTGGCGGTTCCAATGTTGGCTGGCCCTGGGGCACTTTCCAATACACTGATCTTGGTCAACCAAGCGACAAGCCCGTTGAGCTGGGTGTTGCTCTACGGGAGCATCGTGCTCGTCTGTCTGATTTCGTATCTGACCCTGCGCTTGGCGGCCCATGGTGCGGTGTGGCTGGGCCCCATCGTCATGCGAGTGATGACCCGATTGATGGGCATGCTCGTGGTGGCGATCGCGGTGCAGTTCATGATCAATGCCCTGGTGCAGCTGGGGGCGCTGCCTCCTCCTCCGCCTTGAGCGGCTCGCCAGGGCTGGAGATGATCACCCGATGTGGATAGGCAATGTCGATTCCATCCTGATCAAAGCGCGCCTTGAGATCCCGGAGGATGGAGTTGCGCATCTCGATGAAATCGTCCTTCTCGTGCCAGACGCCGAGTAGGAATTTAAGTTCGGATTCGCCGAAGCCGGTGAGCGAGACAAGGGGTTCAGGCTCCACGAGCACATGCGGGTTTTCGTCCGCCACCTCGCGCAGGACGGCCAGGACCTTGTCGATGTCCTGGTTGTAGGAGATCCCGATCTCGATGTCGTAGCGACGGATCGGATGGCGGGTGATGTTGATGAGCATCCCTTTGACGAGCGTTTCGTTGGGGATGCGGATGGAGGTGTTGTCGAAGGTGCGCAGGGTCAGGGAGAGGAGGTCGATGGACTCCACGAAGCCGGTGTGCTCGCCCAGGCGAATTACGTCCCCGATTTCGAAGGGCTTTTCGAAAACGAGGAAGATGCCACTGATGATATTGGAAAGGCTCGTCTGCGCGGCGAAGCCGATGGCGATCCCCGCGATGCCGGCGGCACCGAGGAGCGTGGTAAGCTGGAAGCCAAACTCCCTGAGAATCATGATGATCACAATGAGGGTCAGGCTGTAGGAGATCAGCTTGCGGATGATGAGCCGGGACTGGCCGGACAAGCGGCTGTTGAGTGGGCGGATGATGAGCTGGCTCAGGACAAAGGCGAGGAACAGGCCGAGTCCCAGGATGACAGCGCTGCGTGCGATCGGCATGCTGTAGGGCTGGAACCAGGCGAGCCAGTCCGGGAGGTTGAAGGAGAAATTGGTCGGCATGGGAGCGGTGGGGGAGGGATCAGCGGAGATCGGCGAGGTGGCGCAGGTTGCCGAAGGTGCGCAGGAGGAGATTGTCCGAAGTGGGGCGTTCCCGCGGCGGGGCGATGAGGACGGCCTCGCGCTCTTCTCCGGGAGCCCCCTTGCTGAAGGTGACTTGACTGAGTTGTTGGGACGTCGATTTCACGATCGAGGATGTGTTCGTCCAAAGGTAGCTTTTGCCCTGATAGATGCCGAGGTGGCGGACCCGCAGGCAGATCCGTTCGAAGGGGAGGGACGTGTTGGAACGATTGCGAATCTTGACCGGGCAGATGACGCGAAACAGGTAGGGTTTGAGTTCTTCCTGCGAACGGACAGCACGAGTCAGGGTGGCGTAACAAGCTTCACCTTGGAGAGGATTGCCGAACCAGGTTCGCGAGAGGGCGCGGGTGGGCACGCTTGTGAGTTCGATGGCAGACTCTGGTGGGCCGACCTGAAGCCGAACGCTCAGAGGGATCCCGCAGTAAAATCGGGCGTGGGTCCCGGCCGGAATTTCGATTCGGGAGGTCGGTTTGGACACGATTGGGCGATCGGGCAACTCCGGGACTAAGGTCAACCGGTTGTCCGCGTGGGCGGTATCGACGGAAAAACGGCTCAGGTTGGCGTTCTCCGGAAAGTTAGACTCTTCGGCGATGGTCCAGCGCCCGTCGTGGAGGTCGTGCGAGGCGCTGTGATGGACGATTTGCCATTCGCCAGGAAGGTGGCGGACCCACAGATCGAGTGGTCCGATCTCCCAGTGACGGGTCTGTCCCGGGGGAATATCGTAGGTTTGCCAGAAGGGAATCATGGTGACGACGGAATCCTCTCGCCGTCCGGGCGGCTTTTCCAGCGAAACCCTGCGAGGAAGGCTTTCCGGGCCAGCCGTTCCGTGTTTCAGTCCTTGCCATGTCTCTCGCTCCAGCCCACCGTTTTCTTTACCGCCGCCGTGTTGAGTTCGCGGAGACCGACATGGCCGGGATCGTTCATTTTGCGAATTTCTTCCGCTACATGGAGGAGGCTGAGCATACGTTTTACCGCAGCCTGGGCTTCACTGTTCACGATTTCCGACCCGCTCCCGGTGAGCCCAGGATCGGTTGGCCGCGGGTGCATGCTGAGGCCGATTTTCGCCTTCCGCTGGAGTTCGAGGAGGAGGTTGAAATCGAGGTGCTGGTCGAAGAGGTGCGGACGAAGTCGATCCGCTACCAGTTCCGCTTCTGGAAAGAGCCCGGCGGCGAACGACGCTTGGCGGCAACCGGTCGATTCAGCGTGGTCTGCGTGCGCTTCAGCGAATCGGAGGGGCGAATGGAATCGATTCCCGTTCCTGGATGGATTCGGGAACGGCTCGAAGCCGCGCCGGCTGAGCTGATTGATCCCAGGTGACTAGATATCAGAATCTATTGAATTTTCTAGAGGCTAAGCTATCCTTTCCGACGCAGCCCTACTTTCAGGGCCTTTTGAAATGAGTTTGTCTACTTCCATCTCGCTCCGGCAGTTGAGCTTTACCGGCCTAGTCGTTGTTCTCGCCGGGTTGATCATGGCGACGGTGCTTTTTCTTTTTGCGCGGAGAGACCAGGAGGTCGCGCAAGAGAAGGAGATCGCCGAGGCGACCGCCCGTATGAGCCAGGCATTGCAAGGGCACGACTTGGACGCGATGGAGGGCATTTCCAATGTGGTGAGATCGATGTGTCCGGACGGCAACGAGTATGCCGTGTTTGCTCAAGCGCCGGAAGGGCGGGGCTGGCGGATGGTGGTGGCGAATGCCGCTGACAACGTGGGCCTGGCGATCGACTTGGAGATGGGCACCGCCCTGCATCAAGCCAAGGAGGGAAGACCCTGGTTGACGGTGGACAACGATGTGTCGGTGAGGAAGGGAAATTCGGAGGCTGGCCATGAGGACGGAGCCACCGGAACCATCCGGCGGGTGACTGCTGCGGCACCGATTTTCGCCGTAGAGCCAGTTGGGCCCGGCGGGAAATCTCAGGTCGGAGTGATTGCCCTCCGCGAAGATTTTCCTATGACTTTCAACGACTACGGCGGCTTTTTCTCCCGTGTGGTGATCGGATTGGTCGCCGCCCTGCTGCTGGCGATTTCAGTGGGCTGGATATTTATTCGTGGGATGTCCCGCGACATTCGGGCACTTGTTCAGGGGATCGACCAAGTGACGCAGGGCCGTTACGAATACCGGATCGAGGTGACCCGCAAGGACGAGATCGGCAAGGCACAAAATGGTTTTAACCAGCTTGCCTTATGCCTGGAGCGAGCCAGAGCCAAGGATGGGGAGGCTATGAGGGAATTGCTGGCCGCCAAGAAAGAGTCCGAGACGGCGATGCTCGCGAAGTCGGACTTCCTGGCGAACATGAGCCACGAAATCCGCACGCCGATGAACGGGATCATCGGGACGACCAGTTTGGTTTTGGAGACTCCGCTGACCACGCAGCAGCGCGATATGCTCAAGATCATCAGAGCCAGCGGTCAGTCGTTGTTGCACATCATCAACGACGTCCTGGATTACTCCAAGTTGGAGACTGCAAAGATGGTGTTGGATGAGACTCCGACCGAAATGCGCAAGCTTTTCGACGAGGTCGGGGAGATGTTTGCACCGACGATGGCGGAGCGGAACCTCGAGCTGCTGCTCCATGTGGACCCCCTGATTCCTCTGTCGATTTATGTGGACCGGGAGAGGCTCAAGCAGATTCTCGTCAACCTCGTCGGCAACGCCGCCAAGTTCACCGAAGAGGGGGAGATCCAGGTCCGGGCGTTGGTTTTGGCACCAGGGACCACCACTCAGCGAATCCGCATCGAGGTCCAGGACACCGGGATCGGAATCGCTGGGGACAAGTTGGAGACCGTTTTTGAAGCCTTTCAGCAGGCGGATGTGACGACGACGCGGAAGTACGGCGGGTCAGGATTGGGGCTCGCGATCGGGCGCAAGCTGAGCGCTCTCCTGAACGGACAACTTGGTTTGCGCAGCGAGTTGGGAGTCGGGTCGGTCTTTCACTTGGAGTTTCCCTTCCGGACTGTGCCGGAGCATTCCGAGATTCCGAATCGGCAACGACTCCTTGCGGAATTGAAGGGGCGGCGGATCGCGTTGATTGCGCAAGGTTCTTCAGCGGACCTGATGGCCGCTTATTTGAGTGGCTGGGGCGCCCATCCTCACCGTGTCGGAGGTCTGGGGGCCGCAGAGATCCAGAAATTGGGCAAGGTCGAGCCGGAGCTGATCGTGATCGAGACCAATTGGCCGCCACGGGACCAACTCGAATCGTTCGTGACCAGATTGGTGGCTGCAAGGTTCCCGGTTGTCGTGGTCAGCCGCCTCGGGGAATGCCTAGGGCACCTCGCCGAACATGGAGAGGTTCTCCAGTGGGTGACGAAACCGATTAAGGAACTGGACCTGATCAACCGTGCGGCCGACGCTCTTCACGGACGATCCAGCGTGTCGGCCTCTGGAGATTCCATTGCGATTCTCTCAGAGGGAGAGACCTTTGCCGGTCAATTTCCAGGCAGGCTCCTTCTTGTTGAGGACCAGCCAATGAACCAGAAGATCGTCTCCATGATGTTGGAGAAGCTCGGCTACGAAGTGCAAATTGCCGACAACGGTCGTGAGGCGGTGGACCTCGTGAACGGTAAGGAGGTTTTCGACTTGATCTTGATGGACCTGCAAATGCCAGTGATGGGCGGAGTCGATGCCGCGAAGGAGATTCGCCGGAATTTCTTACTCCCCAAACAGCCGGTTATCGTCGCGCTGACTGGCCATGCCCTGACTGGGGTCCGTGAAGATTGCCGCAAGGCGGGAATGAATCAATTCCTCACCAAACCGGTGTCTTTGGATGACCTCCGCCGTTGTATCCGGGAGGGGCTGGGCGGGCCCAGGAAAGCGGCTTAGCGAATCAGTCCCTTTACGTCGTTCAGCTTGGCACCGGTCACGCAGATGTGGGTCTGAGTCGATCCAGTCAGGTCGGCGGCGGCTAAATCCGCATCGGTGAAATTTGCGCGGTAGAGGTTTGCCCCGCGCAAAGTAGCCCCAGAAAGGTCGGCTCCAGTCAGGTCGCACTCGCTGAGATTCACTTTGTCCAGGGTGACTCCGCCGAGGTCCGCGCCCCGGAGATCTCCGCGGGTTAGATTGGTCCCCTCGAAACGGGCACCACTGCAATCGACCTGAATCATGGAGGAGCCGGTCAGATTGGCGCCGTTGAAGATCGTCCCAATGAAGCGAGCCCGGTCCAAGCGTGCGCCCGGGTGGCTCGAATTGGACAGGTCCTGGCCGGTTTTGTCTAGCTGACGGCCCTTGGTGCCTTTTGAATCAAGCCACTGCGCGTGTTGAGCCAATTCTTCGCCGGTGATGTTCGCCATGGGGGCCGATCTTGGCGGCTTTGCGGGGAATTTGCAAACACGAAGCGGACTCAGTTGAGTCCTTCAAAGTAGACGCTGGCTCCTCCGAGGGCCGTGGCTCCTCTGACCAACGTCGCGCTGAGCCGCGCGTGCCGGTCCCCGAGATCCGTTTCCAAACGGCTCACCGGACGATAGACTCGTTGCAGTTGAAAATCGTCCAGTTTGGCGATGAGGGCCTCGCGGACGGCCGGGACGTTGAAACCTCCCCCGGTGACCAAGAGCTGATCGACCCGCTCAAACTGGTGCATGTCGAGAAAGCGCTCCGCGCTCAGGGCGACCTCGTCGGAAAAGCCTTCGACCGCCGCCTTCACGGATTCGATTTCCGCGCCCTCGGCAATGCGGACTCCACCGGAACGGAAAGGGCGCAAGGTGGCGTAGAAGAGGCGGTGAAAGTTCTCAATCCGCGGATCGCTGGCACCGGCCATGTCGTCGAAGGCGACCTGCTGTTCTTCGGGCAGGGCGGCGCGAACCCGGCGATCGAGATCGGCGATTCCCACCGCTTCGGAATAGTGAGCGTAACAGCCACGGCGGCTGCTTGCGGCTGCTTCGAATGCCTGGTCCGGACGGGCCAGGTCAAAACCGAGCATGGCGAAGTCCGTGGTGTAGCCGCCCAAATCGGCCACGAAGACCCAATGGGTCCGTTCCATTTCGTATTGCCCGGCGAACCTGGCGTATTGCCGGGTGGCCTCAAAGAACTCGGAGTCACCGAACATTTCCGGGTAAAATGGAAAGGCTTCCCCTCCGCTGATCGTGGGATCCGGGGTCCAGATCGCGTTGCGTCCTTCAGAGAAAATCCCGATCGAATTGGCGACCGGTTCGGCGACGGCAGGACGAACCGTGGTGGGATTCCACCCCGTTTTCTCCAAGAGCTCCACCAGCGTGGCGGCTGCGGTGGTCTGGGCTCCGAAACTCGGGAGCGTGATCCGGACCGGCATCGAGGAAACGCCGGGGAGTCCGCTCGCCCGGCAGTAACCATCGACGAAGTCGCGCAACCAGCGGAAGTAGCCGAGCCCAATCTCCCGGACTGGAGTTCCGTCATCGGTGACTCCAGGGCCGCCGTTGGCGAAGAAGAGGGGCTTCCAGTTCCGGTAAACCCGGAGCTCACCCAAGGTGGAAGTCTTGGCGACCAAGTCGTTGCCGTAACACCAGACTTCCTTGCCCTGTTCCATTCCCCTGGCGGCCAGGGTCGGGATGCAGAAGTTGTGCTCATCCATTTTGAGCCATTCGTCTTGAAGCAGGCCGGTGAGCGAGCAGGCTCGACCGTCTGGATCCAGGGGCGCCCGGTTGCGGATGCCGACCTTGGTGAATGAATTGCCGAAATCGATGCTGATCTGGTAGTTCATGGCGAAATTGTCAGGATTTGGGCAGCGGCTCGACGCAAGCTTTGGCGACGAGGTGTTGTCCGCGAGCATTGCGCAATTGCCAGCCGGACCGGACGACCCGGACTTTTTGCCCAGGATTGAGTTGTCCATTGCAGTGCTGCAAGCGACCGTCGAAGTCGATTGCGTCGCCCGCTTTGCCGACCGGATCGAGGCCAAGGCTGAAGAGCGTGTCTTCCAGAATCCCGCGGGCTTCCGGGGACGAGGTGTCCTGCCAAGCGTAAACGAGGAGTTCGGCCGCATCGCGCTGGAAATCCAGATCGTCATCCTCGCGAGCCGGAAGCAGGGCGCGACGTGGTTCGGCCGCTGGTGCAGGTGGCTGAATTTGTACTCCGCAGATGGCGCGAAGAATATCCGCCTCCACATACCCGGCTTCGGTCAACGCGGCTTGGGCCTTTTTGTATTCGGCGCGGGCCCGGTCAATGTAGTCTTCAAGACGTGGCGGCTTGAAGGAGAGCCGATGGGAGCGTTGATTGCCGAGGACGGGAAGGATGTGAATCTCGGGGAGTTCCTTGAGTTCCTCGAAAATCTGTTCCCGCCACGCTTCCGTCGCGCCGGTATCCAGATCCGCCAGAGCCCGGACCAATTCGCTTTTCGTCCGCGGCTTTTCGTCGATGAGCGCACGAGCGGTATCCAGGTGGAGCTTCTTTTCATCGCGGCTCCAGTAGCGGTCCCCCGTGCAAGGAAATGCCGCACCGGCGATCACTGCGCGGTTGAGCAAAGACCGGAGCAGATCCTCTGAGGCACCCGGGCCTTGATAGGAGGTCCGGAGTTGACGGAAAGTAAGAGGACGCGGAGCCGCTTCGAGCGCGGCGATCAGTGCCGCGCGGATCTTGCTTTCGGTCGAGTTGAGGGGGCGATCAACGGTCATCCAGGAGATTGTTAGGATAATTTGATCTTCGATGAGATCAAATTAATTCTCCTGACAAAGCCCCCAAATACTTATGGACCGTCCGCGCGGTCAGGCCCCCAACCAGAGAAACTCGCGTGCCATGCGGTTCAGTGCCATCCGGGTCCTCGTGAATTCAGTGCAGAGGAGGTCGTAGACTTCCGCCAGGGCGAATTCGTTGGCGAGGGGATGATTCCGGGCGGACCGGAACGAATCCCGGGCCACGCCTTCGTAGTAGCGCACTCCGGGGGCACCGCGGCGTTCCTCGCGATGTTCGAGGAAGCGGGGGAACAAGCCGGTCAATACCATGAACTGATTTCCGCAGCGCACGTGGAGGTAGAACTTGTCGTAGGTGCTCGCGAGGTTGAGTTCCTCGATGAAGTCGATGTGGTAAGGCGCTTCACTGAGGCCTTCGCCGCGCCGGGGGCGCAGTGGCCCGTCGCCGGAAGCGAAGTCCGCCAGGGTCGCGGAAACATAGTCGCAGAGACCGGAGTGACTCACGCCGGACTCTTTGAGCACGTGTCGCAAGAGGACGTAAAAGTAGAGTTGCGGGGTGATCGTCACGGGGGCTTCCATCCCGATGATGGCCTGGAGGAGCTTGGGATGATCAAGCAGGCAATCGAGGGAGTCGGGATCCGCCGCGAGTTGCATCAGACATTCGGTTCCTTGCGCGGCTCCGTTGGACAGAGCCTTGGCAATAAACTCGAAGTCGCGAGGTTCAAGACGGCGCTTGCAGCTGGTAGGAACGGTGCGTATCACTCTATATGGAGTTGGCAATTGGACGAAGCCGCCCTTACGCGGATTCAGCCAGGAACGAACCGCCAGAGCAAACTCTGGAACTCAATTCTAGCACAACCCGTGCCAGACTTGGATGGACTGCGAAGACTGGAAACCTTGCCCGGGGCTCGGGAGCCGGTGCATGGTAAAATGCGCCGCCATCACCATTGGGCTTTCCCTCGTCGTCAGCTTGGCCACATTGTCGGCGGAGCCAAAGGGCGGGCAGCCGATCAAGGCGCGGCTCTCCCTGGAAATGCAGACTGGCGCAGGACGGTTGCAGCTCGAAGCGGATGCGTTCCAGGCAGTGGTGCTGCCCTCCGCTGTTGAATCCGGGACGCAATCGCTCGTTCCCACCAGATTCCGGGTGACGATGTCGGGCCACCAGGAAACGACGTATTCCGTGTCGGGCGGCAGCAACGCTCCCGATGATTGGCTTTCGCAGCATGAGATCCGTGTGAATCTCGACGATCAGGTGGATGGTGTTCTCGATTCTGCCGGGCCCTTGGATTGGCCGGAAATCGTCCGGACCGCCCCGGTCCGGGTTTCCATTGGACAAGGAGAACTTCCTCTCGTCGAAGTCTCCGCCTCTTCCACCGCGCCAGGCCCCGGATCGGCTTGGAAGCTGACGCGCCGCAACGGCTCGATCCGGACCGAGGGATCTCGCACCCGATTTCTGCAGGACGGCCAAATGGTGGAGGGCGGCCTCAATGCGCAGAATCGGGCCGTCGAACCTCGTTTCCAAATTGCCATCGGCGCCGGGCGGGAAGAGCGTGACCTGCGGCACGGGAGGTTGCAGGGCCCAGAGTTTCTCTTTGAGGACGAAGATTTGCGGGCGGCCTCGGCGGCGACCGGGCGGCGTTTGCTTGCCGGTGGCGAGATCACCGGTACGAGCCGGAGCGATTCCCTGCCGGGGGTTCAAGGTGGTTTTGGGGCCGCTCCAATCCTCATCAAGTGGCAGTTTAGTATGGGAGAGCCGCCGGACGTGGGCTGGTTCGAAGCGGTCGCCTCCGAAAAGCCGGCCTGGCTGCCCTCATGGGGCGGGCATCGCGACTTCATGCTCAAGTTCTCCCGACCGGAGATGATCGAAGAAGTGGAGGTGCTCCTGGAAGGTGTCTCTCGCCTTCCGGGCGTGGCGCTCAATGCCGGTGAGGCGGTGGCGGCCCGTCTTTCCGGCTGGCAGGACCAACGTCGGCCCTTTCCGGTCGAGTTCCGGGACGGGGACTTTGTCCTGAAGTGGAACCGGACCCAAGTCGTTGCTTCAGATCGCCCAGAGGATTCTGGTCCCGACCTCTATTTCGCCGTTACGGACCATCCGGGATTCACGGCAGAGGAAGCTGGCGCGCGACCCGGGCGGATCGCGACGAAGAGCGTCAAGAGCGAGATTCCCCTCCGGGTGCGCTCGGCTGATTGGGCCGCCAGCGGGCGCTTGGGCGTGAGGGTGAAGGTCGAGGGGATCTGGGAATCGCTTCCTGCCAAGGGGCCCGGATTGGCTCCCGACACCTTTGTGATCGGCCTGCCTTCGGACAGTGACGGCAATGGGTTGCCGGATGGATTTGAGGGAGCCGGGAACGGGGATTCGGACGTGGATGGCGACGGAGTGAAGCTGAGTCAGGAGTATCGCGGAATTGTGGCAGGCGGGAAGCACCGGCGCCTTTCTCCAGATAGGCGGGAAGTCTTTCTCTTCGATCCCCAGGGTTGTTTGGGGGAAGAGGAGCGGATCGCCTTGAGCCGGCGGTTTGTGCCCTGGAAAATGGAATTGATCTTTCTGGACGAGGGAGAAACTCGGATCGGAGAGATTCCCGTGATTGCGGTCGAGAGTTTGCAGATGAACTTTCTGCCTCAAATCCTTCGGATTGAGGATGCCGCGACTCAAAAGAAAGCGTTTCGGGCGATCCGACCGCGACCTGGTTGCTTCAGCCTTTTTGTCGGGGGGAAGATTGAACCGCAATTGTTGGCCGGGGATCTGGCTCGGATATTGGACTTAAACGAATTTGGTTCCCAACCATGAAGACCGGACGTGCCAGCCTCCAGACTCGCATCGCGCTGCTGGCCACCATCGTGGTTCTGAGCCTGGCCGGATGCGATCAGGTGGCGTTCGACCCGATTCATGGCCGCCTCCGCGGGGACTGGACGGTCAACGAACAGGCCGAGTGCGAGGTCCCGCGCGGCGTGCCGGTGATCGCCAAGGTTCAGGTTCGCAATGTTTACCGCTGGAGAGTCCGGATGCCCAAGAACGCGATACCGTGGATCGAGGGAGCAGAAGCAGTGGTTTGGAAGCCTCTACGGCCATTGCCCAGTTCGCTCGCGGCCGGTGCGGTTTCGGAAGCGTGGTGGCTGATGGAGGGGGAGGTCCCCGTAGGGCGCCACGAGATCGCGTTTCAGCCGGATGCTTCCATTCCGGGAATCCACGGCCTGGTCACGGTGAGCGATGCGCCGGTCCCGGGACCGCTCCTGATCGAGCAGCGAGCCGCCGTGGCCCGGCTCAGCGGCACCTCGAAGGATCTCGCTGCGGAGTTGCTCGAAACGCCGGATGGCGAATTTCTTCCCACCACCCGATTGGTCCTCGCCGACCTCTTGCGCGAAGCCGACGATCCCGATCAGGCTGCGGTTCAGCTCGAACGGTTCGCCGAAGAAATTTACGGAGTCGAAGGCCTTCCAAACTGGCTCCAGTTGAGGATGCAATCTGTAACCAGCAAGCAATGAGCAACGAACCGCGCCGCGACGTGATTTTCGATATCGGGAACGTCCTTCTATTCTTCGACTTCCAGATTTTTGCCCGGCGGATTGCGGCGGAATGTCATTGTTCCGTAGACGAACTCTTGCCGCGATTGGAGCAACCGGTCTGGGAACTGGAGGCTCGTGGCTTGCAAGCGCCGGAGTTCTTTCGTGTGGCCGCAGAGCGAATCGGCTACAGCGGAAGCCCGGAAGATTTTATCGCCGCCTGGCAGGAAATCTTCGAACCCAATGAACCGGTGATCCGCTTCGCCGGTCGGTTGAAGGAGGCCGGGCACCGGCTCTTTCTGCTGTCGAACACCAATCCGTGGCATGCCGAGTATTTCTTGGCGCAATACCCGGTCTTTTCTCTCTTCGACGACCGAGTCTTCAGCCACGAGGAAAGCTGCGCCAAGCCGGAACCCAGGATCTACGAAATCGCCACGAAGCGATTCGGGGTCTCACCGGCGGAAACGATCTACATTGATGATCGTTTGGAGAATATCGAGGCCGGGCGCATGGCCGGGTTCCGGTCCATCCACTATCAAGGGCAAGACCTTGAGGCCGCCTGGGACTGGTTTAACGGCTGTAGACCGGAGTCAGTTTCGGACTTGCCTCGATCGCTGCGGGAGTGATCAGCTTTTGATCCCCCGGGGGCATACCGCCCCAGCGCTGTTTGGCGATGCGCCGGGCTTCGGCTGAACTTAGGTCCAGACTGCGAAATGGCTGCAAGTCCCCCAGCTCAACGCCGAGAGCGCGCTGGTAGACCTTCCAAACTAGCTCGGAGCAATAGATGGTTTTGTCGGACCACTCAAAGAGGGGGTCATAAGCGCGCCCCATGTATTCCCGCCCGACCGCGCGCATCGCGGCGACCGCCTCTGAGGTAAGGAGCGTGTCGGCATTCTCGAGGCGCTTCACCCAGACGGCGCCTCCCTTGCCCCGGGAGATCCATTCGTTCATGGGAGTCAGCCGGACCGGACCGACCGCCTCTAAGACCATCGCCTTTCCGTCCCTGATCTGGAGAATCCCGCAGTGGGTGTAAGGGCTCTTGGTCACCAACTGAATCGCAAGAGACTGCGATGAGGTAGATGTTTGAAAAAGGATGTCCCCCTCCTTGGGCTCGTAGGCCACAGAGGTGGCCAAGCTAGCGAGAGTGAAGAGAGAGAAAATCCGGAGTGCTGCGAGCATAGCTATTCGACGAGGTGGGAGGGGGGAACTTGCGTCCGCTCCCCGAATTCAATAGTCATCGCAATCCCGCGACCGGTCAACCATCGGGGGCGATGCGGTTTTCGGTGCCCAAATTCTAGAAATACAAGCACCGGCGACTTTTGATTATGGAAGATATAACAGATTAAAGAAAACAGACTCGCAAGGAGGAGGTTTTGGCTGGCTAAGGGCTGAAATCGAGAAGCCGGGTTGCAAATTTTATAAAACTCGTTTGATTGGAAATCTGCTGGAGCTTATAGTTTGCCGTCATGAAATTTCGGCATGCCATGATTTTCGCGGGGATGTGGTGGATTGCTCCATCTCTTTGGGGGCAGGGCGATCCGGCGGTTGCCCCGGTTCAGGTCCCCGTCGGGCCATCGGCCAATGAGGCGGCGTTGCGGATCGCTGAGCTTGAGCGTCGCATCGAGGCTCTGGAGCGCTCTCGTGGGGCGGCTCCTGCGATAACGCCGGTGTCCGGTCTTCCAGTTCCATCCCAGGAAACCCACTTGGTCCAGGAAGGTGAGACGCTCATGGGCATTTCCCGTCGGCACGGGGTTTCCGTGGTGGATCTGGAGAAAGCCAACCGCTTGCTGCCCGGGGCAGTCATCCGGGCTGGCGAGCGTCTGGTCATCCCGGGGGGGATTGCCTCGCCTTCGCCTCAACCCACTCCGGTCTCCGAACCGAAACCTGTTCCGCAACCATCTCCTGAACCGCCTGCTCCTCCGGCGGTCGTACCGGCGAATTGGACTGGCACCCACAAGGTGAGCAACGGGGAAACACTTTCCTCAATCGCGCGGGTCCACGGAACCACCTTGGCTGAGTTGGCTCGGATGAATGGAATCCGCGATGCCAATTTAATTCGATTGGGGCAATCCCTGCGCGTACCCGCAGGAAATGCTGCCGTGGCGAAGGTTCCCCCGACCCCGACCCCGACCCCGGCTCCGCCTGCTCCTGCGGACGTTCCGCAGGCCGAAGAGACCTACCACTATTACGATGTCGCCGAGGGGGACACCATCTTGGCCGTGGCCACCACGTTTTTCACTACGCCCGAAGAAGTGGCGCGGCTCAATAGCATCGGTGTCACCACCGTGCTGAAGGTTGGCCAGCAGCTGGTGGTGCCCACGCGTCGCTACTTCGAGGAGAAAAAGCGCCAGAGCGAACGGGAGCAAATCACGGCGGCCCCTCAGGTCCCGACCGGTCGATAACTGCGGCGGCTAGTTGAAAGCCGGTAAAATGCAGGTAGAGACTGATGGGTGGGGGAGGCAAAAAGTACGGACGCCTTAATCATTGGCGGGGGCATCATCGGGCTCGCCACTGCGTTCCAGCTTTTAAAGACCCTCCCGCATCTCAAGGTCACCGTTCTGGAGAAGGAAGTCCGCTTGGCGCGGAGCCAAAGCGGTCGACTCCCCGGGGTGCTCCAATCCGGGCTTAGCTGCGGACCGGGGCTTCTCAACCCCGCGTTTTGCCGGGAGGGCCGCCTCGCCATGGAGCGGTTTTGTGAGGGGGAGGGGGTTCCTTGGCGGCGGTGCGGAAAGCTGATTTTGGCGAATGGCGAGGAGGAAGACTGGCTTCGGCTGTTGCGGCAGCGTGCGGAAGCGGAAGGTATCGCGGGGGAGTGGTGGGGTGCGGATCGTCTTCGCGAGCAGGTTCCTCAGGTGGCTGGGGTCGCCGGGCTCTTTTTGAGTGAAGCGGGGGTCGTGGACTACGAAGCGGTTTGTGAGCGGCTCGCCCGTCGGGTGCACGAGATGGGCGGAGAATTCCACGGAAGCGCCGAGGTGGGGAGGCTTTCGCAAACGGCCGGAGAGGTTCACGTGGAGACCAGCAAAGGGCTCTTCGAAGCGAAAGTCCTTTTCAATTGTGCAGGGCTCCAGGCGGATGAACTCGCCCGCCGGGCCGGGGCATCTCCGGGCGTCTGGCTGGTGCCCTTCCGTGCTTCCTACCAGGAACTGGATGCCGAAGGCCGGAAGTGGGTGGATCGACTCATCTACCGGGTCCCGAGTCCTGGTGCTGCGTTTGGGGCCGTTCGCCTGATTCCCTCGACGGATGGCCGCGTTGAATGCGGTCCACAGGTGGTGCCTGCTCTTTCCCGTGAGAACCGGGCCAGTTGGCTCCGCGCCTGGAGTGATCTATCGGGGCAGCTCAATTATCCGGGCTTTGTCCCCATGATCAAAAGGGATTGGAGATCCGCCGTCCGCGAGGGTTGGCGACGCTGTCGCGGAGGCAGTTTGATCGATGAAGCCCGCCGACTCCTTCCGGGGCTGGAGGCCTGGCACTTTGATTCGGCTCCGCCAGGGATTTTTGGGCGTGCCTTGCGGGCAGATGGCACCTTTGAGCAGGATCTCCGGGTGGTTCGGGACGGTCGCATGGTTCATGTCTGTTTCGTACCAGAGGCGGGTGGCACTGCGGCTCTGGTCATCGGGCGAACCCTGGTTGGTCATGCCGTGGAGCACCTCATTTGAAAGCGCTGACCTGGCGATGTTTGCACTTCCCATTCTCTGAGAGATAGACGAAAAGGATCGCAGCGAATACTCCCGCCGACGAGTTCGTCCCAACCTCCAGAATTCACGCGCATGAAAACACGATTCAATCCCTTGCTCATTTTGATCCTGGCGATCGCCAGTCTCGCCTGTCCAGCTTTCGCCGAGGAGATCTGGTATCCAGGGGAGGCTGAGTGTCTTGGGGTAATCGAGGGCCGTCCGCGAGTCATTCTGACCACGGTGGACGGTAAGAAACTGGCTCTTGAGCTGCGCGGTTCTGCGGAATCGCTGATGAGCAAAGTGCTTCCGGAGGGCAAGATCGCCAAAGTGCGCGTCAAGGGTGAGCTGAAGAATCGGACCTTGATTGCCTCCGCTTACGAGATGGTGACGGAAGCGCAACCGGATCGTTGACGCGGCGGGCATTGATGGAAAGGTGGCTCTGCTCCTATGCCGCTTATGAAACGATTCCTAGCTCTCCTCGGCGCGGTGGCTTTGGCCGCCGGTGCCACGATTTTTTCAGGCTGCGCTATCATGCCGGTCTACGAAGTGGTGCCTGGGCTGAACTTCGTTCATGACGAGTTGATCGTGCACTTGGGTGCCAGCGTTCACCAAGTGGTCAAGGGGATCCGGGGGGCAAGCTACCAACTTCAGCTGGCACCAGTCGAAGAAATCACGACCCCGACTGATGCCAAGTTAATCGCCTACGATCCTCACGGGTCCAGGATCGTCATCCGTCTCATTCCGGTATCGGACCAAGTCACCCAGGTCCGCATCAAGGCCGGGATCTTCGGGGACGAAGGCTACTCCCGAAGGATCCTAGCCGACATTCAGAAGAATCTGCCGTGACCTGATTTCAGGTCGCGTCTTCGCCCCGGGCCATGACCACCTTGCCGGTGCGCACGGTCTCAATGATTTCGTAGGCGGCCAGCAGGCGGATCGCCGCTTCGATCTTGTCCGAATCGCCCGTGACCATCACGATCATGGATGACTCGGTCAAATCGATGGTTTTGCCGCCGAAATGCTCGATCACCTGGAGAACTTCGGTGCGATGCGCCGGGCCGGTGAGCAGTTTCACCAGGACCATTTCTTTGACGACGGAGTCGCTTTCGGTGTGCTCGTGGCAACGGATGACATCGACCAGCTTGTTCACCTGCTTGATGATTTGATCAAGGATCGTGGGGTCGCCACTGACCCCGATCGTCATCCGCGAGAAGCGCTCGTTCCGACCGTGCGAGACTACGAGTGAATCGATGTTGTAGCCGCGGCGGGAGAACAGCAGGGCGATCCGGGCGAGGACACCCGGTTGGTTGTTGACGTAAACACTCAGCGTGTGCAGGCCGAGGATATCGGGCTGCGGCGGCAATTTGGTGTCGGTGGTGACGATGGGGCGAGGATTGGATGCGGACATTCTGCTGGGAAAGTAAAGGGTTGTGGCCGGGCAAATCTCAGGTTGAGCCAACCGGCTTTTCCATCCGCTCTTTGGGCCGCTCGGTCAGCATGTCTTCCAAGGCGGCACCCGCCGGGATCATCGGGAACACGTTTTCCGTCTTGATGCACTCGGCGTTGATGACCGTCGGGCCAGATCGGTTTTCGAGGGCGCGTTCCAGAGTCTTCCGGACATCGGCCGGACGTTTCACGGTGAGGCCCAGTGCGCCGTAAGCCTCCGCGACCTTCGCGAAGTCGGGATTGCCCTCCAGATCAACCCCGCTTTCACGGTTGTCGAAGAACAGTTCCTGCCATTGGCGAACCATGCCGAGGTAATGGTTATTCAGCACCAGAACGATTACGGGCAGCTTGTTGATCACGGCCGTGGCCAGTTCGCACATGGTCATCTGATAGCCGCCGTCTCCAACGATCGCTACCACCACGGCATCTGGGTGTGCGCACTGGGCACCAATCGCGGCCGGAAAACCGAAGCCCATCGTGCCGGCACCGCCGGAGCTGATCCACTTCCAGGGTTCGTCGTTCTTGTAGAACTGGGCGGCCCACATCTGGTGTTGACCCACGTCGGTGGTGATGATGGCTTTGCCTTCGGTCACCTCGAAGAGTTCGTCGATGACCTGCTGCATGCGGAGTCCGCCTTGCTTCTTATAGGAGAGGGGATACTTCTTTTTGTATCCATCGAGGTGCTCAAGCCATGACTCAGTCGGAAGGGGCTTGATCAGCGGGTTTAGGGCGCGCAAGGCGGTCTTCGCGTCGCCACAGATCTTCGCATCCACCTGGATCATCTTGTTGAACTCGGAGGCGTCGATATCGATGTGAACGATCTTGGCGTTCTTCCCGAACCGGTCGGCCTTGCCGATGATCCGGTCATCGAACCGTGAACCGACGTTGAGGATGAGGTCACACTCGACCATCGCCTTGTTGGCGTACGCGGTCCCATGCATCCCCAACATGCCGAGGGAAAGCGCATGAGTTTCCGGGAACACTCCCTTGCCGAGAAGGGTCGAGGTCACCGGGCAATTCAGGCGGGTCGCCAACTCCATCAATTCGGGCTCGGCGCGAGAAATCATCACTCCGTGGCCGGCGAGAATCACGGGGCGCTCCGAGGCGTTGATGATCGCCGCAGCGGCTTTCACGTCCAGCGGATCAATTTCGAAGGATTCTTCGATCGAATAACCCGGGAGATCGATCTGGGCATCGAGGTCGCCGGTGAACGGGCCCTGGCTGACGTCCTTAGGGATGTCGATCAAGACCGGGCCGGGGCGGCCTGTGGTGGCGATGTGATAGGCTTCCCGGGCGATTCGGGGAAGGTCGTTGGAGCTGCGGACCAGGTAATTGTGCTTCACCACCGGCATGGTGATCCCGAAGATGTCGGCTTCTTGGAAGGCGTCCTTGCCGAGCATCCAAGTGACCTGTTGACCCGTGATAATGATCATCGGCACCGAGTCCATCTGTGCCGTCATGATCCCGGTAAGAGTATTTCCCGCTCCCGGACCACTCGTGACGAGAACCACGGCAGGCTTGCCCGTGGCGCGAGCGTAGCCGTCCGCCATGTGAGTAGCGCCTTGCTCATGCCGCACGAGGATGAACTTCATCTTCGATTTCACCGTCTCCAGGGCATCGAAGATCGGTAGGGCTGCCCCACCGGAGTACCCGAAGATGTATTCGATCCCTAAAGAATCGAGGGTTCTGATGAGCGCCTGCGCTCCATCCATTTGCTCGTTTCGCGTAAACATGGCCGGAATGGCATCAAATAGCAGCAAGGCTGTGGGGAGTGCAATCAAAAATCGCGTAATTCTGGCAAAACTTAGCCTCGGGCGTCGTTCCTTTCGCTGAAGATTGCGCATTTTTGGCTAAAGGCGGGCGCTTCTTTGTCTAGTTTGATTCAAACTCTGCGCTTTTCTCGCGATTCTCGATTTCGCAAGGAGGCAGTTGCACTTGCCGGAGTTTCGTTAAGAATAGTTGCTGGTTCATCTTTCCAAATTGGGGTTCCGGTCAGGGAGGTGTCGTCGACCAATGGAATTTAGTATCTTAGGCAGTGGCAGTGCGGGCAACAGCGCCGTGATCCGGAGTGGAAGCACCGCTATCCTGATCGATGCCGGATTGAGCGCCAAGCAACTCGTACGGCGTCTGGAATCCACCGGGGTGGATCCAGACAGTTTGACCGGCATCGTCCTGACTCATGAACACGGGGATCACACCTGCGGCCTAGATGTCTTTCTCCGGAAACGGGAGGTGCCAGTCTATTGCGAGATCCGGACCAAGGCCGTGCTTCAAGATTCGGTCCGGAGCGAGGTTCGCTGGCAGCTCTTTGAGAATGGCGACCGGTTCACCGTGGGGGAAATCGAGGTCACCAGCTTTTCCATCCCGCACGACGCCGTGGAGCCGCTCGGGTTTGTTTTCCGGGGCGGGAACGGTGGGCGGTTCGGGCTGGTCAGCGACATCGGCAAAGTGACCAATCTCGTGCGGCACAATCTTCGTGGGGTTGACAGCGTCTTTGTGGAGGCCAACTACGACGACAAGTTGCTGCAGGAGGACACCAAGCGTCCCTGGGCCACGAAGCAGCGGATCTCGGGGGATCACGGTCACCTTTCCAATGCGCAGGCGGCGGAACTCGTGGTGGAGATCGCCCAGGACAATTTGCAACGCGTCATCCTTGGGCATCTCAGTCGGGACTGCAATCAGCCCGAAGTCGCCGTGAAGACCGTCCGGGATGCCCTTCGCAAGGCCGGTCGACATGATGTTTTCGTCGAATGCGCCGGCCAGGAGGAGCCTTTGCCTTTCTATCCAGTTTGTCGGCCGAAGTTTGAGGAAGAATACGAAGCGGACTTGGCCGACCCGTTTCAACCTTCCGAGGCCGTCGCGGAATCGACGATTGATTGGTCACCCGTTCCCGTCTGGAGCGCCCAGCAATCTTCGTTGTTCGAGTTCTAGCGGTCCCAGTTTGACAAACCGATTCCGTGTCCGTGAGGATGGCTCGTTCCCACGACCTTCCTCTCCGTCATGGACCACGCGCCCGCTCCCCAAACCATCCGCATCTTCATTTCCTCCCCGGGCGACGTGGAGGCGGAGCGGCTCAAGGCGGCCCAGGTCATCGACCAGCTCGCCAAGTTCTACGGGGATTCCCTCACCTTGCAGCCGGTCCTCTGGAAACAAATGCCGCTGGAAGTGAACCAGGGTTTCCAGCCGGGCATCGATGCCATCCTTTCCGGTGACCAAGGGATCGACATCGCCATCTTCGTCCTCTGGTCGCGCCTCGGTACCCCGGTGACTATCGGGGACCGGACCTTTGCCTCGGGCACGGAACGGGAATGGCATCTCATGCTGGAGGCGCTGGCCCAGTCTGGGGGCGAACGACCGGACATCCTCTTCTACCGCCGCCGGGACGAGGAAGCCTTCACCGCCGGATTGGCTGGGGTCAAACCCGACCTGCTTCAGACGGCCATCGATCAGAACAATGCTGCGGAAGCCTTCATGCAGGCCCATTTCTGGGACCGGGAAGGAAAAAACACCCGGGCGTATCACAGCTTCCAACGGCCCATCGACTTCGCCACCAGCCTCAAAGTCCATCTCCGCACCCTCATCGACCGGAGCCTCACCGACCGCGTCTGGTTGCGCGGCGCGACTTGGACGGAGGAGCCGTATCGCGGCCTGGAACCGTTCCAGCTGGAGCACGCTCCCATCTTCTTCGGCCGGGAAGCGGAGATCTCGGAGCTGGAGACGCGGTTGCGGCAGCGGGACTTGGCGCAAAAGGAACCCGCCTTCCTCGCCGTCATCGGCGCGTCCGGTTCCGGCAAATCTTCCCTGGTCCGCGCCGGTCTACGGGCTGCGTTGACGAACGACAACCTGGACGAAACCGTGGCCGCGTGGCGTTCCATCGCCATGATCCCGGCCCAGGCGCAAGGCGATCTCTTCGGCGGCCTCGTGCGAGAACTGGCCACCGATCCGCGCGGCTTGCCGGAATTACTCACCGGCGGGCTCACCGAGGAAGACCTGCGCCTTTCCCTCCAGGAATCCGTATCCGCCACCTTCCGGATCGTGATCAAACCGGCCCTGGTCCGGGCCGCGACGGCCGCCGGCGGGGTGGTCAAACTGCTCGTGGTCATCGATCAGTTCGAGGAAATCTTCACCGACAAGAAGATCTCCCCGGAGAACCGGGAACGCTTCCTGGCGGCGATCGAGCTGATGGCCCAGTCCGGCTTCTGCTGGGTGGTCGTCACCATGCGCAGTGACTTCTATCAAGTGGCGCAGACCTCGGAAGCCTTTCTCCGGCTCAAGGGCGAGCGCGGGCAATACGACCTCCTCCCGCCGGGACCAGACGCCCTGCAACGCATCATCACGGAACCGGCTCGCCTCGCGGGGCTGCGCTTTGAGAAACGCCCAGACGGCACCAGCCTCGTCGCCCAAATCCTCAAGGACGCCCGGGGTCAGTCCGATCTCCTCCCGCTCCTCTCCGATCTCCTCCTGGATCTCTACCAGCATCGCCAAGACAACGTCATCCCCTTCGCCGCTTACGAGGCCTATGCCGATGCCGAAAAAGAACAAACCGGCCTGGAAGGCGTCTTGAGCACCCGGGCGGAAGCCGTCTTCCAACGACTCACCCCGGAAGCCCAGGCGACCTGCCCGCAGATCCTCCACGCCTTGGTCACCGTGGAAGGGGAGTCCGACGTCCGACGTCGCGCCAACAAAGCGGCGCTCATGGACACCCCGGACAAAGCCGCCCTTGTCCAAGCCTTCATCGATGCCCGGCTCCTCACCAGCGACGACACCGGTCAAGGGGCCCAAGTCACTCTGGCCCACGAGGCCCTCCTGCGGAAATGGGACCGCGTCGTCGATTGGGTGCGGGCGAACCGGCAGCACCTCCGCATCCGCACCCGGATCGAGACCGTCCTGAAACGCTGGCAAGATCATGGCCAATCCACCGACCTCCTCCTCCCGGAAGGGCTCGACCTGGAAGAAGGCCTCAGCCTGCTCCGGGACGCGCCGGAACTCATCGCCGGGGAAGAATACGTCGGCGTGCGGACCTACATCGCGGCCAGCCGGGACCATCACACGGCGCGGCGTCGTCAGCAACAGCGCGTCCGGGCCACGGTCACCACGGTCTTGCTTACCCTCACTGTGGCGGCGTTGGGCGGTTTGGCCTATGCCGGGGTGCAGCTCGTGGAATCCCGCTACAAGGAAGGCCTGGCGCTCCTGCTCCGGGCGGAAGTGGCGCAGGAACGGAACAAACTGTATCCGGATACTCTGCTCTACGCAGCGGAAGCCATCGGCTACCAAGGCCAAGGCGCGCCGGACGGCGTCTTCGCGCCGGCCAACGTAGATCGCTTCATCCGGGCGGACCTGCACAATGACAAATTCGCCGAGGCGACCAGATGGATCGCGGAGAAGCCGGGGTATCGTCCGGTCTGGGTGGGGAAGGTGGATGGAGCGGTACGGGATGTGCAAGTCACGCCGCACGGGCGGTTTCTGGCGGTGAACACGGAGAGTGGGACCACGAAATGGGACTTCACCGCGCCGGAAAAACCCGTCACGGAGACCGGCATCCACGCGCTCCATCCCACGGGCAAGCTGGTGCCGGTCGAAGAAGCCATCTTTGCTTGGAACGCCAGCGCGGATCTTCTCGTCACCAACGGCGCAAAATTGCTGGGCGGGAATCGCGCGGTGCAACTCGCCTTCAGTCCCCGGGACGAGACCGTGGCGGCGGTTTTGGAAGACGGGACTTGCCGCCTCTACTTCCCGCACGACGAAGCGCCTCACCTTTCCTGGGCGGAGCACAAGCACCAGTGGGGGAGCCTGGAGGCGGCGAGCGCCGTCAGCGCGGTGGCCTACCATCCCGTGAAAGATCAGTTGGCCTTGGGCGATGCCGACGGCTTCATCACCGTCTGGAACGTGGCGGATGCCCGGCATCTCGGGACGATCGCCCCGCCCGAGAAACACCAGGGTGCGGTGTGCGGTCTGAGCTTCCGTCCGGATGGCGAGCTCCTGGTCAGCGCCTCCGCGGATGGCACGGTGCGGCTTTGGAATACGGAGCGGGAAACGCCCGTATTGGAAGCCACCCTGACCGGTCATGGCGGGGAGGTTACCTCCGTGGCGTTCCTGCCCGGTGGGGAAATGGTGGCCAGCGGCGGTGTGGACGGGACCGTGCGGCTTTGGGTGGCGGATCGCGCCTCCCGGGCGGATGAGCTTTACTCCTACGCCCTGTCCGGCTGGTATAAGCTGGATTCCAAAAGCCAGATGGCGTGGGGCGGAGGCGCCGGATTCCTCACCCTGCCAGGGACCAGTCTGGTACATGCCTGGCGCACGGACGGAGCCAAAGCGTGGCCGGCTGCCTGGCGGGAGAAGGGACAATGGTTCGCCGGTGGACTGATTGATCCCGCTGCGGGCGATGGCTTGGCGGGGAGCGCGGAAGCTGCTCTTGCTGGCCGGTCGTATCACCTGGCCCGGCTCCGCGCCCGGCAGATGAGCCTGCTCGGATTAAAGCCGCCGTCCGTGCCGGGGCCGGTCCCGCCAGGAACGAAGTTCACCAATGGGGAAGGCGCGGAGATGATCTGGTGTCCGCCCGGCAAGTTCCAAATGGGCAGCCCGGAGACGGAGGAAGGGCGCTTCTCCGATGAGACCCCGCACCAGGTGACGTTGACCTACGGATACTGGATGGCGCGGACGGAGGTTACCCAGGCGCTCTTTCAGGAAGTGACCGGCTTGGATCGCGGCAGCGCCGTCGGTTCCGGCCCGCAGCATCCGGCGGAAAGTCTGACCTGGGCCGAAGCGGTCGACTTTTGCCGCCGCCTCACCGACCGGGAACGAGCTCGCGGCACCATTCCGCCGGGCTATGAATACCGCCTGCCGACCTCCGTGCAGTGGGAATATGCCGCGCGGGCCGGGAAGGAGACCGCGTTTTCCTTTGGCGATAAGGCCGCAGAACTTTCCCGCTATGGGAACTTCAATGACAAGTCGGGTGGATGGAACAATCAGGCAGATGAAACCCAGGACGACGGCGAAAAATACACAGCCCCAGTCGGGAAATACCTACCGAACCCTTGGGGCTTGCATGACATGCACGGGAATGTGTGGGAGTGGTGCCTCGACCACAGCCCGCCCGTGAACGAAATGAAACCCTATGCCAAGGAACCCAGAACCGACCCACCAGCCGACAGCGAGGGCGCGCATCGGGTGGATCGCGGCGGCGGGTACAACAGCCCGGCGCGGGACTGCCGTTCCGCTTACCGCGACGCGGACGATCCCGGCAACCGGCTCCACATCCTCGGCCTGCGCCCCGCACTGGTCCCCTTCCGTTAGCTGCCCTACAGAAAACCAGCTCACGGCTGACACGACAGCAAGCGATAGCGGCGTCGTGGCAGACGTGAGATGGTTTTCTGTAGGGTCGATTTTCGTGAGAACATGTCATGGCTTTCGCTCATTTCCAAGTACCGCCCAGCGGAGGTGAGGCGGAAAAACGGTTGAATCAGTTTCTCGCCAGTCACGAGGTGATCCGGGTAGAAAAACAGTTCTTGAGCCAGGGCTTGGATGGCATTTGGGCCTATGTGGTGGAGTACACGAAGACGGGGACGGTTCCGGGTGGGAAGTCCGTACCCACCGACCGCAAGGAGGGAAGCGGAACGCTCGTGGATTGGAAGGAAAAACTCACGGAAGCGGAGTACACGCGCTATCTCAAACTGTGGCACTGGCGCAAGCACGCGGCGGAGCGGGACGGCGTGAAACAGAATTTCACCATCTTTACGAATGCCCAGCTTGCGGATATGGCTCAACAAGTCCCCCGGAGTCTCGCTGAGGTGCGGAAGATCGATGGCGTCGGTGAAGGCCGGGTGCAGAAATACGGGAACGAAGTGTTGAGACAATTGCGCGATGAGACGAGCGATGGACCGGTTCCGGAAGATCCCGGATTGGAGCAATCTGATCCGCTCCTACCATTTGGCCCGGAAGGGGAAGAGGAACCGGGCTGAGGTCCGGGAGTTTGAGGCGGCCTATCCGGCGTCCTTGGAGGCAGTCGGCAGCCGTCTCCGGGAAGGATCGGGACCCGTCGGAGACTTCCGGGAATTTTGGATCAAAGATCCCAAGGAGCGCTGCATCAGCGCGCCGTGCTTTGCGGACAGGGTCCTGCATCATGCGGTGGTCGGAGTTTGTGAAGAGGACTTCGAGCGCTGGTTGGTGGGACAGACCTTTGCCTGCCGCAAGGATCTGGGCATGAGAGCGGCCATCGCCGAAGCGCGGAGGTGGAGCAGCACCCGGCGCTGGTATCTCCAGCTCGATGTCCGCCACTATTTCGAATCCGTGCCCCGGCAACGGATGTTGGAGAAATTGGACCGCCTCTTCGGTGAGGTTCGGCTGCTGCTGCTCTGGCAAGAAATCCTCTGGAGTCATCGTCCGGGACACGATCGTGGCATGCCGATCGGTGCGCTGACCAGTCAGTATTTGGCGAACTATTACCTCGGGTTCCTAGATCGGTTCATCAAGGAGCGCCTGCGCATCCGAGGTTATACCAGGTACATGGATGATTTCGTCCTCTGGCATGACGACAAGGAAGCGCTGCGGGATGCGCGGGATGCGGTGCGCGGCTTCGTGGAGGACGGCCTGGGTCTGGTGCTCAAAGAACCGGTTTTGAACCGAACGATCGGCGGGATGGACTTTTTGGGGTTTCGGTTTCACCCGGGCTGGGTGGGCCTAAGCCGCAGGAGCCGGGCTCGGTTAAAACAGCGGATTCGCAGCTACGAAACTGCGTGGGCGGAGGCGAGGATGACAGACGGTGAGCTGCAACAGCGGGCCACGGCGGCGTTGGCGTTTGTCGAACCGGCGTTGACAGGGCGGATGCTGGTGTCAGGTTGGGCTGGGGACGGTCCGTAGGGCGCGCATCGGGTGAATCGCGGCGGCGGGTACAACAACCCGGCACGGAACTGCCGTTCCGCTTACCGCAACGCGAACGATCCCGGCAACCGGAACAACAACCTCGGCCTGCGCCCCGCAGCTCTCCTTCCGGAGCGGAAGGGGACCAGGACCGTCTCCCGACCAGCCGGGCAACCGGTTGGCAAATCCGCACAAACCGCCCCGCGCGCCGTGGAAACCATCGGGTGGATGGGAAAGGCCAGAACGGCCGGCGGCGCTCGGGGCGGCGGAGGGTGTTAAGATCAATTGTCCAACTCCGCCTTGGCCGCTTTCTTGACTTCGCGGGTCTGGCGGCCTTTGGCGAGGACGCCTGCTTCCGTGAGAATCTGGGCGCAGCGTTCCGCCAGGACGACGTAGGGCTCCAGGCCTTTTTCCGCCAAGAGATCCAGGTTTTCCATGGCCAGGCGGAGACGATCCGTGAGGGTCTGCCTAATATCCCGGAGTTTCGGCAAGTTCTTGGGATTCTTTGCCGGCGGCAAGGTCTTCTCTTTGGCTTCCGCTTCTTCCTGTTCCCGGACCACGATGATGAATTGTGCTTGCGCCTCTTTGAGCGGTTCATAGAACCGCAGCAGATCCGTCTCTTTCAGCGCGGCTTGGGCCGATGTGGTGTCGAAGTCTTCAAAGAGATACTTCAGCTGGGTGCTGTTCTCTCCCGCCGCTTGATCCTCGAAGTTCTTGGAGCGCTTTTCGAGCATCTCTTGCAACCGCGTGGCTGCTTCGCGGCGGGCCGGAGGGCAGGTCTGCACCGGCTCCCGGAGAATATTCTTCAGGCCGCGGCGGATCGCTCCTACCTGCTCGTCCCGGGTCTTCTCATGCGTTTTCTTGCGCGCGGTGAACGCGTTGGTCCGGTCCAGCCGCACCCGGAGATCAAAGTTCACCGTCTCCGTCGCGATATCCTCCGCCAATATCCGCATCACCAGATTCGACGCAGGCAGTCCCGTGGTAGTGTCCCGTAGTTCGGCGGCAATGCGTTCTCCAAGATTGGAGACTTGGCCGTTGCTAGATCGGCGGATCTCCGTGGTGATATTGAAGTTCAGGGCCATGGCGGAAGGTGTTTAGAATACGTGGGTTAGATAAAGCTGGATATACTAACATGGCCATCAGTTCGCAAGGGCTTTTTGGGACAAAATGAACGTCACATTGCGGTGACGGTTCGGCGGTTTCTCAGGAATGCGAGTGCCCGCGTGGGTACGTGCGAATCCTTCTCAGGAGTGATCGTGCCCGACCGGGTACGGGGCAAAACCAGTTCGGGAAGGCACGTACCCGGTTGGGTACGGGGCAAAATCAGTTTCGGAAGGCCCGTACCCGGTCGGGTACGGGGCAAAACCAGTTCGGGAAGGCGCGTTCCCGGTTGGGTACGAGGCAAAATCGATTCCGGAAGGCATGTGCCCGCGCTGTCCCAGCCCTAAGCGCCGTTGCTCTGGCGTTCCCGTGCTTCTGGCGCCCCTCCAGGGCGCAATCCTCCGGTTTCCCGGAGGTCCGGTGGCCCTTACCACCGGCTATCATCTTTTTGTCCCTCCGGGGCTAAGCATGCGTTGCCCCGGTCATTTTTGATCCGTTTCATCGGTGTCATCCGTGGTCAAAATGCTTCCTCGAAGAAAGCGCGCTGGGCCCAACGTGTATTCGGAACGATGCAGCCGGATTCTCTTCTCACGCTCGTGATGGTGTCCGCCTTGGCCACCGCTTCCGCTCTCGCCGCCGATACCAACCGGCTCACCTACCTCGCCATTCAGGAGCATCCCGAGTGGATCGCGCCGGAAACGCAAAGCCGGGTGGATCTCCGGGGCGGAGCGGGCAACGGGCGGATTTACCGGGTCTTGCCCACCGGTACCAAGCTTCGGCCAATTCCCAATGGTCGCGGACAAACCGGTAGATTGGCTCCTCACCGCAATCATGGATCCGAATGCCGCGATGGAGGATCGCTTCAAGACCTGGACGATCAAGCTCAAGTCCGGCGTGGAAATAAACGGTTTCGTTGGACATGGGGCGACGGCGTGCAGTCTACTCATCCGAAGGTACCGGAAACGGGAAGGAAATTGCGAGGCATCGGCGAAGCCCAGTCTGCGGATCGAATGCTTCGATGCCAGTTTCGCCGACCGGGCGGTTGGATCACAGATCCAACCTTACGATAGGGGCGTCGGCTGTTCCGTAGGTTGGATCTGTGATCCGACCAATGAAGCACGTTCCCGGTCGGACCACAGGTCCAACTTACCGTACGGCAGGACGAAGCGGCTCCTGCTGGCCATTTGGCCAAATGACTGGTCGCAACGGTCGGGGGGGATGGTGGGGTTCAATTCAACCCGCCTGCCTCGTCAGCCACCGGTGCCCACCAACACCAGTTGCACCACTCCCCCGGTGATGTCCTGTTCGGGAAAGGCAATCTTTCCAATCGGTTTTGAGCTGGCCCGGTAAGCCTGGATGATTGCCTTCTGCATCGCATCCAAGGAAGCCAGGGACACCGGCTGATTCAGGAATGGGGCAATGGCGTTTCGGACCTTTGCGGGGACTGGCTCCAAATCGGCGCTCAAAAAGATGCCGCGCAGCCCGATAACTCCCGTTTCTCTCACCTGCTCTGGCGACGGCACCAGGACTACGCCCCACAGGCGATCGACCAACAGCTTACTACCGTCCACCTCCACATCCTGCGCCATCACCAAAGTCGCCGGCAACCAGCCTGCCACTAGTAGAGAAAGGATCCATGTCCATCGTGCTTTCATAAGTCCAACCACTCCCTTGAGCGATATTCAAATACCCTGTCCATCCGTGGTTCCTATTTTCCTGTTAAGGTTTAATGCAAACCAGGTAGGTTCAACTCGATCGCATAGAACCCGGTCCGCGCCGTAGCGTAGAGAGTCTTGTTCCCCGGGCCGCCGAAGGTGCAGTTCGCGGGGGATTCGGGGCAGGGGATCTCCGCGATTTTCTCTCCGACCGGGGACCAGACGGTGATCGCCTTGTCCACCGTCAGATAGACATTCCCCGCGACGTCCACCGCCATGCCGTCGCTGAAGGATGGCGCGAAAACCCGGCGGTTGGCGAGGACTCCGGGGCTCTTCACATCGAAGGCGAAGATCTGCTTTTCTGCGGTGTCGGCGACGTAGAGAGTCTTCTGGTCCGGGGAAAGAACCACGCCGTTCGGCTTGGTCACTGCGGCGGTGGCCAGGGTGATCTTGTTCCCTTTGCTCACGTAGTAGACGGATTCCTTCGCCAACTCGCGTTCGCCCCCGGCGTTGCCGTAACGGGGATCGGTGAGGTAAAAACCGCCCTGGCCGTCGAGGACCAGATCGTTCGGGCTGTTGAGCCGTTTGCCGTCGAACTTGTCGACGATCGTTTTGAAGGTGTCGCCGGTCTGGCGAGTCACGGCGCGGTTGGTCCCTTCGCAATAGAAGAGGTCGCCTCCCGGAACCCAGAGCAGTCCGTTGGCGCCGCCGGTGTTCTCCCGCCAGACCGCGATCTCGCCCGTTTTCGGATCGTAGACGTGGGTGCGGTTGTTCGGGATATCGTTGAACCAAATCCGGCCGTCTGGGCCGCGATCGGGGCCTTCGGTGAACTTGTAACCGCTGCCGAGTTGCCGGAAAGTCGCTCCCGCCGGGACGACCGGGCCGGTGATCGCGGCGGGGATCTCCGGGACGAAGCGCGGGACCTTGGTCTCGAGGATCTCGATCGACTTGAACTCGATGTCCATGGCTTGTCCGCCGTGCATCTGCACCCCGAGCCTTCCTCTGCGCGCGCCGGTCGGATCGAGGATGTCGGCGGTTTTGGTGCCGTTGACGTGGACCACGAGGCGGGGACCGTGGGCGGAAACCGTCATCTCGTTCCACTCCTTGGGCTTGTAGTATTTTTTGATGGCATCTGCGGTTTGCTTGACCACCCAAGCGCGCCCCTGGGTTTCGTAGAGCCCGCCGATGTCCTTGCCGTCCGCATCGATCTCCGCTTGGAACCCTTTCACGGCCACGGGGGCGTCGATCGGTTCCGCCCGGAAGTAGAATCCGCTGTTTCCGGAAAGCGACCGGTAGACGATCCGGGCGGTGAAGTCGCCGTATTCGCCGTCCGCGAGGAGCAGGCCGTGGCGGCTTTCCGAAGCGGGGCTGGTCCCCTTGAGGATGCCATCGACGACCTTCCATTCGCCGCCCGCAGTGGGCGTCCAGCCGGTGGTGTCCTTGCCGTTGAAGATCGGCTTCCAGGTGCTCTCGCCGAGATCTTGGATCCGGATGTCGCGCCAACGGGTTTGCGGACCATCAGCGCGTTTACCGACCCCGTGAACCTGGAGCGCGATGAAGCCTTTTTGCGTCATCGCATCGACCAGATCGGCGGCCGGGATCCCGTTGACCCAGGTGCGGATGGAGTCGCCGATCGCCTCGATGCGGTAGCGGTTCCACTCGTTCTGCTTGAAGGCGTAACGGGCTTCGGGAAGGAATTCCAATGGGAAGATCCAACCGCGACGGCCTTCATCGTAAATGCCGCCGGACCAGCCGCGTTGGCTGGGATCGATTTCCATCTGGTAGCCGTGGACCTGGCCCTTTTTGTAGTCCGGCAAGCTCTGGGAGCGGAACTGAATCCCGGCGTTCAGGCTTGGGTCGATCTTGAACTCCAGCTCCAGAATGAAGTCGCCGTAATCTCGTTCCGTGCAGAGGAAGCTGTTGGGCGTGTTCGGGACGGCGGTGCCGACGATCGCGCCTTCGTCGACGGCGTACGTCGCCTGGCCGCCGCGCTGGGTCCAGCCTTTTAGGGAAGTGCCGTCGAAGAGCGGCGTCCAATCTGCGGCGGGGGCGAAGCCGGGCAAGAGGAGGGAGAATGCCAGAACGGCGGCTGGGCTCAGGAGCAAACGGGGCATGTCGGCCAGTGGAATGGAAGAAGCCGGAGGAGTCAAGCCTCCGGCCAATCCCAAGCCTGCCTCCCGATCCGGTGAACACGCATTTCCGGATGCCGGTTGGTGACTTCTGAGGTAAAGGAGGTTCCAGCTGTCCTCTCAACGATCAACCAACCACCCGCAACCAAACTGAACCGCTTCCTCGATCCTCGCAGCGACCTGGTCTTCAAGCGTATCTTCGGTGAGCACCCGGAGATCTTGCGCAGCTTCTTGAACGCCGTACTGCCGTTGGAAGAAGACGAGATGATCGTAAGCTTGGACTACCTTCCCACCGAACAGGTTCCCGTCTTGCCCCTGCTCAAGCGCAATATCGTGGACGTTCGCTGCCGAGACGCCGCTGGGCGTCAGTTCATCGTGGAAATGCAGATGAACTGGACCGCCGCGTTCCTCCAGCGGGTGCTCTTCGGAGCCAGTCAGGCTTACGTGCGGCAGTTGGAGAAAGGCGAGGACTATACGCTGCTCCAGCCGGTCATCGGCTTGAGTTTGCTCGACGACATCTTCGATCCAAAGAACGAGACCGCCTACTACCACCATTACCGGATCATCAACGTGGAGAATCCCGAGCGAGTCATCGAGGGATTGCAGCTGGTCTTCATCGAGCTGCCCAAGTTCCGCGAGGAACATCCCCAGGCGGCGCGGCGGCTGCGCTGGGCTTGGCTGCGCTTCCTTCGTGAGGCGGGCGACGCGGGAGATCCTGGGCACCCGACGCCCGAGCAACTGAGCGAAGAGGTGGGCCTGACCGCCGAGTTGCGCGACGCCCTGGAGATCTCCCGAGAAAGCGCCTTCAGCCCCGAGGAACTCGCCGCGCATGAGCGCTTCTGGGATGCGGTCCGCAGCGAACGGACCCTCATGAAAGGGAAGCTGGCGGAAGGACGGGAGGAGGGCCGGGAAGAAGGAAGAGCCGAGGGACGAGCCGAGGGACGAGCAGAGGGGATCGAGGTCGGCATTGCGATGGGAGAGGAACGCGGGATCGCGCTGGGAATGGAACAAGCGCTCCAGCGTCTTTTGGCTACGGGAATGGACGACGCCACCGCCCGGCGGGTTTTGGGAATGGCGGGAAGTGACGGGTGACTTGGGATACGGAAAACACGGGGATTCCGGGATTTATTAAGGGTGGGTTTCCCGCAGCCCTGCGGCCATATCCGGGATGCAAAGGGTTTGAGAGGTTATGGTTAACATGCTCCGAAATTCCACTCGCACGGACGTTCGTTTGATCTATAGTCGGCGGTCCTGACATGTTTGACTCTCCCTCTAGCAGCAGCGAAGAGCGCATCGCTGGCGTTCTCGTGCCGGTGTTCGCGCTCCGGCGGAAGGACGATCTGGGGATCGGTGACGTGACCGCATTGCGGCAATTGGTTGACTGGGCGGCGGACAGCGGCCTTGGGTTCATCCAACTCTTGCCGGTCAACGAGATGGGGCGGGACAACAGTCCCTATAACGCGATCAGTTCGGTCGCCTTGGAGCCACTCACTTTGGACACTTCCCCGGCGGGGATTCCGGAACTGTCTCAGGAGGATTACGAACAAGCCTTGGCGGGCTTCGACCTCAACGACCTGCGGGCCTATGGGGTGAAGTACGAGCAGGTGCGACGCCTCAAGTTGGATCTGATGTGGCGCGCCTTCGCGAAGTTTCGCAAGGATCATTGCTGGCATGGCACGGAGCGTGAGGGGGCTTTCTTGGAGTTCTGCGCGGCGGAGCGCCATTGGCTTTACGATTATTGCCGCTACCGCCTACTCCTTGATATGGAGGAGGGCCGGGAAGACTGGGAACACTGGTCCCCGGACTATCGCACCACGGAAAAGGCTTGGACCTTCGTGGACGGCTTGCTGCAACGGGAGCACCAGAAGACAGAGTATCAGCTGGCCTTCTACGCCTACGTCCAGTTCATCGCCCAGGAGCAGTGGGACCTCACCGCGGCTCATGCCCGTAAGCGCGGCATCAAGCTGATGGGCGATGTGCCCTATGGCGTAAGTCGTTGCAGTTGCGATGTCTTTTCCAACCGGGCCGTATTCGACCTGGAATGGTTTGGCGGCGCGCCGCCGGAGAGCAATTTCAAGGACGACGAATTCGTGGTCCGCTGGGGCCAAAACTGGGGCATCCCGCTCTACCGATGGGACGTCATGGCCAAGGACGACTACGGATGGTGGCGTCAGCGCATCAGCAAGTTGTGCCGCTTCTTCGACATCTTCCGGATCGACCACGCACTCGGCTTCTACCGCATCTACAGCTTTCCTTGGCGGCCTGACCGCAATCAGGAATTCCTGCCGCTTAGTTTGGAGGAGACCAAGGGCCGGACAGGTGGGCGCATCCCCGGTTTCCAACCTGGACCGGACGACACTGCGGAGATGGCGGAGCGCAATCGCAGACTCGGCGAGACCTACCTCAAGGTCGTGCGCGAGGCCGCCAATGGCTCGACCGTGGTGGCCGAAGATCTTGGGATGGTGCCCAACTACGTTCCCGAAAGCCTTCTCTCCATCGGCCTAGCCGGGATGAAAGTTCCGCAATGGGAAACCGTGGAGAACGGCGAGTTCCGCAATCCCAAGGATTACCCCTGGTTGTCCCTCGCCACCTACGCCACCCACGACCATGAGCCGGTCAAGACTCAATGGAATCATGCGCGCGAGAAAGTCCTGCAGCACGGCAACGACGGCGAGGGCTGGGAACCGCGGCATTTTCTGGATCGGCTCGGTCGTTTCGCCGGCATCGAACTCGGACCCAACGGGATTCCGGCCTTTGACGACTCCGTCCGGGAGCATCTCCTCAAGGCGCTTTTCGCGGCTCGGTCGCGCTACGCCTCCGTCATGATCACCGATCTCTTCGGGCTCGAGGAGCGTTTCAATGTCCCGGGATTGCTCAGCGATCGGAACTGGTCCTACCGATTGCCTATGACCGTTGCGGAGTTGTCGGTCGAGCCTCGTTGGCACAATGCCTGCGAGGGAGTGAAAAATCTCCTAAAAGAGACTGGCCGACTTCCCGTCACCGCGTAAGACATTGCGCTCACTATGAGCAACGACCCCATCAAGGTTGCGGTGACCGGCGCGGCCGGCCAAATCGGCTACTCCCTTCTTTTCCGCATTGCGTCGGGAGCCATGTTTGGCCCCAATCAACCGGTCAGCCTTCATCTCATCGAAATTCCCCCGGCCCTTCCCGCCCTCAAAGGCGTGGTCATGGAACTCGACGACTGCGCCTTTCCGTTGCTGCGCAACATCGTGCAAACCTCCGACCTCGATGAAGGCTTCGCGGGCGTGAACTGGGCTCTCCTGGTCGGCAGCGTTCCTCGCAAGGGCGATATGGAGCGCAAGGATCTCCTCAACATCAACGGCAAGATCTTTACCGGTCAGGGCCAAGCCATCGAACGCTCCGCCGCTTCCGACGTCCGCATCCTGGTGGTTGGGAATCCGTGCAACACCAACTGCCTCATCGCGATGCGCAACGCGCCCAAGATCGCCAAGGAACGTTGGTTCGCCATGACCCGCCTCGATGAGAATCGCGCCAAGAGCCAGCTCGCCCAAAAGGCCGGTGTCCACAGCTCTGCGGTGACGAACATGGCCATCTGGGGGAACCATTCTGCCACCCAGTATCCTGACTTCACCAACGCCAAGATCAACGGCAAGCCGGTCACCCAAGTCATCAAGGACGAGGAATGGCTCAAGGGCCCGTTCATCTCCACAGTGCAACAGCGCGGCAAGGCGATCATTGATGCGCGTGGTTCCTCCTCTGCCGCTTCCGCCGCCAATGCCGTCGTCGACACCGTCCGCAGCCTGACCACGAAGACTCCGGGCAAGGATTGGACGAGCGTCTGCGTCTGTTCCGATGGCAGCTACGGCGTCGATGCCGGACTGATCGCCTCCTTCCCAATCGTCACCGACGGCAAGAAGTGGAAGATCGTCCAAGGCGTCCCAGTCAACGAATTCAGCCGTTCCAAGATCGATACCACCGTGTGCGAGCTCAAGGAAGAGCGTGATGCCGTGGCCGGGTTGGGATTGATCTGAGCGACCGAGGTCGCGTGGCGACCATCTCTGGTAGGGCGCTTGGTCCCCCAAGCGCCGCTACCGATCGATTTACTTCTGCAAGATCACGTCGCCGATCTTTCCGAGCGCTTCCCAATCCATCTCCACCCCGATAAAGACGGTCCGCGGAGCCGCGTTGCGCGGTCCTTCGGGGAGGCGGCTGGAGATATAGGTCTCGTCGAAAAGGTTCTGGATCCCGCCAAGCATTTTGACGTGGTCGCCGATCTTGTAAGAGGCGGACAGGTCGAAGACGAGGGCGGAGTCGATGATGCCCTGCCGGGTCGAGGTGAACGGGCTGGAGAAGTTATCTGCGGTGCCGAAGGTTTCATCGACCCAGGTACCGTCGAGGTTCAGGCCGAGGGCCCCATAGTTAAAGCCGACTCCACCCGCGAGTTTCCAAGCGGGCACATAGGGAAGGCTCGCTCCGGCCGTGCCGCCTGCGTAGATATTCTCCGATCCTCCGGCGGCCAAGGCATTCGCCAGTTCTGCGCTGGTCCAGGTAGCGGTCAGGTAGAGGGGAAGCTCAAAGGGGGCTCCCTGGCTGACCATCGGATCGTAACTGACCATGCTCTCAAAGCCCCACACGGTGGCTTGGCCTGCATTGAGATTCGCATCCGCGCCGGTGGCCAGACCGGTGTCCGTGCCGACGAGGTTCGCGTAATCGGTCACGAAGCCGGCCAACTCCGCAGAGAACGCTTCCCGGCGGTGGCGGATCCCAGCTTCGTAGCCGACGCTCTCTTCGACGTCGATGCCCTCCGCCAGATAGGCTTCGGGACCGGGAGTGGAAATGCCCCGGAAGACGCCGCCGAAGAGCGTGTTCGCATCGGTGAGATCATAAGTGAGACCGGCTCCGGCGGCATAGGTGTCGAGGTCGCCCCCGGTCCGGAGGCCGCGTTCGTTGAGGTCCATTTGGATCTTCTCGTAACGAAGGCCCGGTTTGAGCGTGAGCTTGCCGATCCGGATGGAATCCTCCACGAAGAAGGAGGTCGCGAAGACTTCCTGGCGGCGGTCGGTTTCTTCTCCGGCGATGCCTTGGCGGAAGAGATCGTAGCCATCATTGCCATCCGCGTTGTAGACATCGACCCATTGCTGCCGGTCTTCGTAGTCCGCATGCAAACGCACGCCGCCGGTGAGGGTGTGACCGATCGTTCCAGTATCGAAATCGAGGGTGGCCGTGTTCTGCCAGCCGTAGGATTCATACATCCGGTTGTTCGCCCTGACCGCGATGGCTCCGGGCGCGCTGCCTTGGAGGACGCCCAGGTTCGGACTTCCCTCAAGCAGGCCGGTGTGGAGCGAACCGCGACCGACGATCCGGCCCTGGCTGTCGATCCCAGGATTCACCGTGGTGCCCACATGATCGAGCTTGTACCAATTGCGGTTGAAGCGGTTGAAGTAGGCGGTGGACTCAAGGGAGAGGGTCTCGGTCGGCTTGATTTGCCAGCGGAGATGGGTGCGGAGTTGATCGGAGACAATGTTGTCATAGACCGTGGAGGAGTAGCGGTCGTAGGGGGTCAGCCGAATGTCGGTTTCGGTGAGGCCGAGATAGCTTTCGTTGGCGTCGAAGTCAGTGTAGCCGAACTTGAATTCGATCCGCTGTTCCAGGTCGCTATTTGGCTCCCAAAATGTCTTGAGCATCGGCTCGAAGAGTTGGAAGCCGGTGTCGTTTCCTTCGTATCCGCGGATGGTGCGGAAGCCGTCGGAGCTTTGGGCGTGGAGTTCCAGAAGATAACCGAAGGTGCCGTCGTCGGTGGTGACGACATCCCCGTATTGCCCGAGGAAGAGTTGGGTCCCGTTGGAGCCAAAAGTGTAACGGCTGTAGGCGCTGCGCACGTCGGGAACGGGCGTGGAAAGATAGTTGATTACGCCGCCGGTGGTGTGCGGGCCGTAGCGGACCTGGCTGGAGCCCTTGAGAATTTCAATGCCGCTCATCCGGGCGATCCGTGGGGAGTAGTAAGCGCCGGGCGCGGAATAGGGGGCCGGAGCGGAGAGGATGCCGTCCTCCATGACCGTCGCTTTTTCGGATCGGGTCCCGTCCGCGCCGCGAATGGAGATGTTCGGGAAGTTGCCAAGGCCATCTTCGTCGCGAACGTAGACGCCGGGAACGCGTTGGAGGACCCGGTTCACGTTGGTGTAATTCTGCGCGCGGATTTCCTGCGCATCGACATAGGCGGCGGCACCGACTTGCTGCCGGATGTTTTCCTTGCTCCCGATGACGACCACCGGGGCAAATTCTTCCAGAGCGGGTTCAGGGGTGGAATAAGGAGCCGGGGTCGTAGGCGTGTCCTGCGCCTTGAGCAAGGCTGCGGAGAGCAGCAGGAGGCAAGACGAAACGATCGGGACGGCACGGAGCCGGCGGAAAGTTGGGTTCATGGGTGGTTGAATTGAATGCGGATTCGAAAAGGAACGTCGCCACTTAAATGATACTGAGACCCAGTCTCAAGTAGAATTTTTAAGATTTTGCGCCATCACAAAACCCGGGCGGCGCTAGACGGTGGGGTCGACACGGCGATGCAACCCCTTGTGCACGCGTGCCAAGGGTATCGGCACGGCGATCCAACCCCTTGTGCACACGTGCCAAGGGTATCGGCACGGCGATGCGACCCCTTGTGCACGCGTGCCTAGGGTATCGACACGGCGATGCGACCCCTTGTGCACGCGTGCCAAGGGTACCGGCACGGCGATGCAACCCCTTGTGCACGCGTGCCAAGGGTATCGACACGGCGATGCGACCCCTTGTGCACGCGTGCCAAGGGTATCGACACGGCGATGCGACCCCTTGTGCACGCGTGCCAAGGGTATCGACACGGCGATGCGACCCCTTGTGCACGCGTGCCAAGGGTATCGACACGGCGATCCAGCCCCTCGTGCACGTGTGCCCAAGGTGTCGCCACCCTGATCCACCTCAGAAATCAGAAATCATCCCTCCTCACTCCTCAATGAAGCCGCATTGAATCAGGATTGAGGAGTGCTGATCCCGGGATTTCGGATTGATGAGGCGGCGAAATGCGAACCGTGCCAGGCAAAATCGCCATTTTTTCTACGGCGAGGATTCGTGAGCTTAATACCCTCTTCGTTGCGACTGGCGCAAGTCGAGCGCGGAAGGAGATGAGAACTGGGGAACGTGCTTTATCATCAGTACCATGAGATGGTGGAAAAAACTCTTCGGCAGGAAGGATGAAGCCGCTTCGCCACCGCCGTCACAACGCCTACCCGTTTCCCCTGCGGCAGAATCCCAGGCATCGTCCTCCGTCGAACCAGTCCCACCGCAACCCCCAGCCCCGTCGGTTTCCGTTCCGCCTTCATCCGCTGCTGCAGCAGCGGGAGGCAAATCCGATGCCCTCGCCAAACGCGAGATCCGCGTCTTCATCTCCTCCACCTTCCGGGACATGCAGAAGGAGCGGGAGCTGCTGGTCAAAACGGTGTTTCCGGATCTGCGGCGGATCTGCGACGAGCGCTTTGTGGCGTTTACCGAGGTGGACCTGCGCTGGGGCATCACCGAGGAGCAGGCGGCGGAGGGTAAGGTGCTGCCGATCTGTCTGGAGGAAATCGAACGCAGCCGCCCGTATTTCATCGGCTTGCTGGGCGAACGCTACGGCTGGATTCCCACCACAGTGCCTCCGGAGGTGCTGGGCCGGGAGACGTGGATCCAGGAACACGTCAACCGCTCCTCGGTCACCGAGTTGGAAATCCTCCACGGCGTGCTCAACAACCCGAAGATGCAGCACCATGCGTTCTTCTACTTCCGTGATCCGGGCTATGCCGATGGCCGGGGCCCGGATTTCCAAACGGAAAACCCCGACTCCGCCGCGAAACTCGCCGCCCTCAAGGAGAGCATCCGCCAGACCCATCTGCCGCTGGTCGATCCCTACGCCGATCCCGAGGCCCTGGCCGCCTCGGTCCACCAGCAGTTCATCGCGCTGATCGACCAACTCTATCCCAAGGAACAGGTTCCCGATCCGCTCGATCAAGAAGCCATCGGCCACCGCACCTATGCCCGGCGCAAACTGGTGGCCTACGTGGATCGCCCCAACCACTCCCAGGCCCTGAGGTCTTTTGCGGAGGCTCCCTCCACCAGCCAGGGAGTGGTGGTCACTGGCGACAGCGGCGGCGGCAAAACTGCGCTGCTGGCCGCGTTCGCGACCTCCTTCTCCCCTTATCCTTCGACCTTTCTCTTCGAGCACTACTTCGGGGCCACGCCCGGGAGCACCGGTGTGGACGGTTTCCTGCGTCGGCTTTTGGGTGAGCTCAAGCGGCTGGCCGACCTCCAGGACGAGATCCCCACGTCCTCGGAGAAGATGCGGGAAATCCTGCCCCAATGGCTGGCGCAAACCAGCGGCGGGAAACCCATCGTGCTGGTGCTCGATGCCCTCAACCAGATCCAGGGCGATGAGGCGGACCGCCGCCTGGGCTGGCTGCCACGTTTCTTCCCATCCCATGTTCGGGTGGTGGCCTCCTGCCTGCCGGGCCCCGCCCTGGAAACCCTGCGCCAGCGCGGCTGGGCGGAGCACGAGCTGCCGCTGGCGGATGCCGCCGAGCGCGGACAGATGATCGATGCGTTTTTGACGGGTCTTTACAACAAGACCCTGAGCCCGCCCCTGCACCACCAGATCCTCAACGCCCCCGGTTCCGCCAATCCCCTGTTCCTGCGCACCGTGCTGGAGGAACTGCGGCAGTTCGGCAGTTTTGAGAAACTGCCAGGGCAGGTGGGCGAGTATCTTAAGGCGGAGACGCCGCAAGAACTGTTCCGCCAGGTGATCCGCCGCTGGCAGGAGGATTTCCATGCCGGGCGCGACTTGGTGGGCCGCTCCCTGCGCCATCTCTGGGCGGCGCGCCAGGGCTTGAGCGATGCGGAGTGGCTGGACGTGTTGGCCGATGCGCAGGGGCCGATGGACCGCCAGACCTGGCGCCCGTTGCTCCTGGCCATGGAGCCTCACCTGGTGCAGCGCGGCAGCCTCTGGGCCATCGGGCACGACTTCCTGCGCCAGGCCGTGGCCGCGGAGTTGGTTCCCACGGAGGAAGAACGCCGTCAGGTCCACTGCGTGTTGGCCGATTATTTTGAGCAGCTATTGACCGGCCCGCGCAAGGCCGAGGAACTGCCCTGGCAACTGCGGGAAGCCGGGGAGCGCGAACGCCTCCCCCGCCATCTACTGGATATCCCGCTCTTCCTGCTCATGCTCAAGCGCGATCAGAACGAACTCATGGGCTACTGGGTCTGGCTGAATCAGGAACGGACCATGGAGCAGCCTTACGTGCAGGCGTTTGATGCATGGGCCGCAGACAAGGGGGAGGACCCAGAGGTTTCTCAAGCGGCCAATGAACTGGGGTTCTTTCTCAAACACGCCGCACTGCATGCCGTGGCCGAGCCGCTCTATCGCCGAGCGCTGGCCATCGACGAGGCCAGCTTTGGAGCCGAGCACCACAATGTCGCCAGAGATCTCAACAATCTAGCCCAATTGCTGCAAGCCACCAACCGGCTGGGGGAGGCCGAGCCGTTGATGAGGCGATCGCTGGCCATCGCCGAAGCGAGCTTTGGAGCCGAGCACCCCGAGGTGGCCATCAAGCTCAACAATCTGGCCCAATTGCTGCAAGCCACCAACCGGCTGGAGGAGGCCGAGCCGTTGATGAGGCGAGCGCTGGCCATCGACGAGGCCAGCTTCGGAGCCGAGCACCCCGAGGTGGCCATCAAGCTCAACAATCTGGCCCAATTACTGCAAGGCACCAACCGGCTGGGGGAGGCCGAGCCGTTGATGAGGCGAGCGCTGGCCATCGACGAGGCCAGCTTTGGAGCCGGGCACCCGGATGTCGCCAGAGATCTCAACAATCTGGCCGCCTTGCTGCAAGACACCAACCGGCTGGAGCAGGCCGAGCCGTTGATGAGGCGAGCGCTGGCCATCGACGAGGCCAGCTTTGGAGCCGAGCACCACAATGTCGCCAGAGATCTCAACAATCTAGCCCAATTGCTGCAAGGCACCAACCGGCTGGGGGAGGCCGAGCCGTTGATGAGGCGATCGCTGGCCATCGCCGAAGCGAGCTTTGGAGCCGAGCACCCCGAGGTGGCCATCAAGCTCAACAATCTGGCCCAATTGCTGCAAGCCACCAACCGGCTGGAGGAGGCCGAGCCGTTGATGAGGCGAGCGCTGGCCATCGACGAGGCCAGCTTCGGAGCCGAGCACCCCAAGGTGGCAATCCGTCTCAACAATCTGGCCCAATTGCTGCAAGCCACCAGTCGGCTGGAGGAGGCCAAGCCGTTGCAGCGGCGAGCGCTGGCCATCGACGAGGCCAGCTTTGGAGCCGAGCACCCCAAGGTGGCAATCCGTCTCAACAATCTGGCCCAATTGCTGCAAGACACCAACCGCCTGGAGGAGGCCGAGCCGTTGATGAGGCGAGCGCTGGCCATCGACGAGGCCAGCTTCGGAGCCGAGCACCCCGAGGTGGCCACACAGCTCAACAATCTGGCCCAATTACTGCAAGGCACCAACCGGCTGGGGGAGGCCGAGCCGTTGATGAGGCGGATGGTGGAGATCTTCCTGAACTTCACTCGCGCCACGGGCCACCCGCATCCGCATTTGCAGGCGGCAATCGGCAACTACGCCGGGTTGCTCGAAGCGACGGGCAAGTCCGGGGAGGAGATTGGCCGCACGTTGTCAGATCTCGGCAGGCGCTATGGCGTCGACCTCTGAGCGGCGGGCGGGCTGGAAACCAACCCTCCGCAAAGCTCCGGGCCGTGATCGAGGAGATCATGCGGGACCAGTCGAAGATCCAGGAAATCGCCGACCGGCTGGAAGCGGAAGATCCGGAGCTGTTCATGGAACTCGTGCAGTTCATCGAAAGTCAGCAGGAAAGGAAGAACGGCCTCACTCTTCGCCAATGTCCTTCAGATCGGAATCGCAGCGTGGGCATGCCCGCGAGCCCTGCCGCAAGCCCGGCGGTCGGCATCAATTGAAAATCCTGCCGATCCCCTCAATTTCCTCTCGATTCCCGCCGCCGTGGTGGCAACCTTCGCCCTCCGTTCTCATCGTCCGGGGGGCCTGCCGAAGACACCGCCTCCCCGCACTTTGATCTGTCCCTGAAATCTTCATGAAGTGGATCTCCCCGAACGAAAAGGACACCGCCGGTGCCAATCTGGAAAAGCGGCTCTGGGATGCTGCGGACCAGTTCCGGGCCAACTCCGGCTTGCGGTCCCATGCTGATCTCGCTCAAGGATGGTTCTTCCTCCCCGTCACGGATGACGATGCCGCCTATTTTGAGGATTTTCCCAGGCTGGTCTGCGGACTGAACATTCTAGTAGCGGCGAGGTGTGGATACTCCGGTCCGATATTGGCGTGCTCCCGTTCGGGTCAGAGCGCCAGGATTCATCCGATGAAGGAAGGGGGCGAATGAACAACGAATCAGAGCCACGACGTCCGTTTCGCGAACTCTTTGCCACGATCAAGCATCTCCCCTTTCTCTTCATTGGATCGGGCCTTTCCAGGCGATATATGAACCTCCCCAATTGGGAGGATCTACTCCGTTTGTTCGCGTCAAAGATTCACCCGGACAATCCGCTGGCCCTCGAAGTGTTCTCAAGCAAAGTCCCTGATCGGAATTGGCCTGTGGTTTCGTCGCTCATTGAGCAGGAGTTCAACGCTCTTTGGCTCACTGATCCCGAATACAAGAAACAACGAAAGACCTACGCAAACGCGATCAAATCTGGAATCTCGCCATTCAAGCTTGAACTCGCCTCGTACTTCCGGAGCGCGGAGAAATCCAACGATGCCCCCCATTTGATCGATGAGTTGTCCTGTTTGGCCAACGCGGCCAAGCGGAGCGTGGCCGGCATCATCACAACGAACTATGATCTCCTCCCCGAGCAAATTTTCAAAGGCTACACCACCTTCATCGGACAGGAACAACTCCTGTTTGGTGATACGCACGGAGTGAGTGAGATCTATAAAATTCACGGATGCTGCTCCCGGCCCGAAAGTATTGTGATCAACGAGAGCGATTACAAAGACTTTGAACGGCGAAATGCCTACCTTGCGGCCAAGTTGCTCACCGTTTTCGTGGAGCACCCGGTCATCTTTCTTGGTTACAGTTTGTCCGATCCCAATATTCAAGCGATTCTCTCCTCAATCATCGACTGCTTGAGCGAGCAGAACCTGCAGGTGCTCCAGCAGCGCTTGATTTTCGTCGAGTACAAGGACCAAGCAGATCATGCGCCGGAGATTGCCGAGCACTCCGTGAGTTTTAGAGGTGGGACTCGCGCGATATCGATGACCAAGATCACCCTCAACGATTTCCTTCCGCTTTACGCCGAATTATGCGCACAGAGGTATCAGTATAATCCGAGACTCCTCCGGCAGCTTAAAAGAGACATATATCTGCTTGTGTCTACAAATGAACCCGTAGATCGCTTTCAGATTCAGGACATTGAAGATGATCAAGGGCTTGAGAAGGTGGGCGTTCTTGCAGGAATTGGCGTAATCCCCGAGGTGGTCGTGAGTGACCGAGGGCACCATATCCCTGATCCTCCGGAGTTGTTTTGTGACGTGGTGTTCGATGACCGGAATTTCGACTTGAAGTCGCTGGTAGAAGACGCGTTGCCCAAGTTACAGCGGAGTCATTCACGAAGCCTGCCGGTTCACAAGTACGTGAGCGCTTACCGCGCCAAATTCCGCGTCGAACCACCTGTCGAGTTGCTTACGGACCTCAAGGAGTCGGTCGATGATCTTCTCAGCCGTTCCCTCAGAAACGCCCAACCTATTGCTTCGGTCGCGGAACTCCAGCAACTTGCACCCTCCCCGGAGAAGTGGTTCGAACTGTTTCCAAGGCTCCACGACTTTGAAGCAACCCTGCCCGAATTGGAGCAGTATCTTCGAAACTACCTTCGGGAATGCCCGGCAGCGCTTGCGACCGGAAAATCCGGCGATAAGACGAATCTGAAACGCGTGATCCGCATCTACGATTTCCTCAAGTATGGAAAAGCAAAAACGCCCAAACAGCCGAGGAAGAGAGCAAAGCCGTAGCATTCACTGTTCCGCCTCTCGCATTGGGCGTTTTCAGAAATTCGTCTTGGGCACCGTCGGAAGAAAAGCACCCAGCAAGGAGCACCGTTCCGCCTTCAGCACACGAACATGATGGCCCCTTTGACACCCCGAATCAAGCGAATTGTCCATCCTCGGAGGTTTTCCCAATCTTCCTCATAAAGCATTTTTGATACCAGGCAATTTTCGCGCTGAAGATCTGCTTGCTGCGATGTTCAAGGTATCTTGTTGATCGCAGCTGGATGTTTCTTCATCGTTGATCATCCGGCCAAGGATTGCCTGGCGCGCTCGGATTCTCCGGCCTCACTATCTTTTTTCTTGCGATTATGGAATCGGTGTATATTTAGTTTCCTTAAATACTAAATATACAGAAGTAATGAGCACGCCTCAAACACCAGCAAAAAAAACGTCCCCAAACCCGCACCGTTCCCGGCCCTGTCGAAAAGGCCCGTGAGGTCGCCGATGGTGTTGAGGCTCATGGAGAATCCATTGGCCTGAAATCTGCCACCGCTCCGGAGATCCGCGTCTTGGCGGATGAACTGAATGCCGCTGAGACCGTTTACCAAGCGGTCCTCGCCAGTCATTCCAGCACGCTTTCCCCGGACCTGAAGAAAGCGAATGCGGAAGCGGGCGCTTTCATCATTGGTGCCAAGAAGGTGATCGGCTTTTCACTGGGTGATGCCTGGACTCCGGCGTGGGCGGAAGCCGGGTTCCTGCATGATCATTTGAAGTGCCCCAAGAAGGTCGTGGAACGGATCGCGCTGTTGGATCGTTTGGCGATCTACTTGGGCGGTCACCCCGAATCCCAAAGCGAAACCCAAAAGATCACGGCCACCCGGGCAAGTGAACTGCACCGGGCCTTGGCCAAAGCCAGCCGCGCGATCGGCCACTACGACACCGAACGCAAAGAAGCCCGGACCACTCGTGATAAGGCGAAGACGGCGCTTCACAAAATGGCTGCCGACGTCATCGTGGAAATCCGCCGCAAGCTGACGGTCACCTCTCCGCTTTGGGATTCTTTCGGACTGAATGCCCCGAAACCTCGGGCTCCCCGTCCGCGCAAGGTGAAGGCGGCCACGGTTTCTCAACCGGCGAGCCGTTCCACCACCAAGGCAACCAGCGAGAGCAGCGCGGCCAGTGGCGAAACGACGGTGAGCTTGGCGTCCTGAGGGACGGGAGGCAGTAGGCAGTAGGCGGGGTTACCTCACAGCGCCTTGACCCGGATGCTCTTGATGTGCACGATGCTGATGGGGTCGTGGGCTTGGATGGCGAAGGTTCCGTTGGAGATTTTGCGACCGGGGCTTTTAGCGTCCGGAAGTGAGCCGTCGGCCGGTTCGGTGTAGGTGACGGTTTCCTTGCCGTTGACTTTGATGGTGATGGTTTTGCCTTTGACGATGATGTGGTAGTCGAACCATTCTCCGTCAGCGTGCGGGGCGGTGTCCATCACGTTGATGATGCCGTAGAGGCTGCCGGTTTTCTTGGGGTCTTTGTGGGTCGCGTTGATCTGGCACTCGTAGCCCTTGGCAGGCCAGCCTGTGTCCTGGAACTCGGTGTGGAAGTAGAACCCGGCGTTCGAGCCCGGCGTGGTCATGACGGTGAGCTTGGCTTCGAAGTCGGTGAACTTTGCTCCGTTGACCTCACCCACATAAAACAGGTGAGCGCGTTCCCCGTGGGCGACCAACTCTCCGTTGACGACGCTGAAGGATTCCGGATGCTCGGAGATCTTCCAACCGGTCAGGTCTTTGCCGTTCAAGAGTTCGGTGAAGCCTTCGGAGTCGGCTTTGGGGGCATCCGCACAGGCGCCCGCCAGGGTCAAGGCGAGGCAGAGAGTCAGGAGTTTTTGCATGAGGGCTACCCCTAGCGGGATGCGAAGCAATGGCAAGATGGATTTCCGCTTCCCTTCCGGCGTCGCGACGGCGAAAACATGGGCCGATGCAGGCTATTCGAATTCTCGTGCTGGTGTGCGCCGCCCTCGGCCCCGGATTCGCCGCGCCCGCCAAGCCGAACGTCATCGTGATCCTGGCCGATGACTTGGGGCGGGCGGATTACTCCGCTTTTGGCACGCCGGACCTCCGCACACCAAACATCGATCGGCTGGCGCGTGAGGGGCTGACCTTCACGAATTTCTACGCGAACTCCTGCGTCTGTTCGCCGACTCGGGCGGCGCTCTTGAGCGGTTGTTATCCGGACCGTGTGGGGGTGCCTGGAGTGATTCGCGAGGAGACGCCCCTGGAATCGTGGGGATATTTGGCACCGGAGGCCATCCTCCTTCCACAGGTGCTCAAGCCGGCGGGTTATCACAGCGGGATCGTGGGGAAATGGCACCTCGGAATTGCTTCGCCGAACACGCCCACCGAGCGCGGGTTCGATTCCTTCGACGGCTTTCTCGGAGACATGATGGATGATTACGAGACCCACTTGCGGCATGGGCAGAATTTCATGCGGCGCAATCTGGAGACGATCGATCCGCCTGGCCACGCGACCGATCTCTTTTCGGATTGGGCCTGCGCGTATCTCGAAGGGCGAGCCGCCGCGAAGACCCCGTTCTTCCTCTACTTGGCCTACAATGCGCCGCACGACCCGATCCAGCCGCCGGCGGAGTGGCTGAAGAAAGTGCGGGAGCGGGAACCGGGAATCACGGAAAAGCGCGCCGGGCTGGTCGCCTTGATCGAGCACATGGACTCTGGGATCGGCAAAGTGCTGGATACTCTCGATCGTCTCGGGCTCGCCGGGGACACACTGGTCCTCTTCACCTCGGACAATGGCGGGCTCCTCGCCGCCGGAGCCAACAACGGTCCCTGGCGGAGCGGCAAAACGCACATGTACGAGGGAGGTTTGCGGGTGCCCGGGATCGCCCGTTGGCCCGGACACGTCCCTCCCAGCAGTCAAACCAGCCGGACGACGCTTTCCATGGATCTCTTTCCGACATGTTGCGAAATGGCCGGTGTGGCGGTGCCGCCCGGCGTCGATGGGGTGAGTTTTCTCCCCACGCTCCGGAATCCTTCCGAAACCGGGAAACCGCGGGACCTCTACTTTGTGCGCCGGGAAGGCGGGATTCTGTATGGCGGAAAAACCATCGAGGCCTTGATCCATGGCGATCGGAAGCTGGTGCTCGATAGTCCGTTCGCTCCGATGGAACTCTATGACCTGCGAGACGATCCCCAGGAGACCACCGATCTCGCAAAAAAGGAGCCCGCCGTCGTCCGCGAGCTTTCGGCGATCCTCCGCCAGCAGATCCAGCGCGGTGGATCCGTCCCTTGGCAACCCGCTCAAACTCCATGAAACGCATCATCCTTCTCATCCTTCTCGCCGTGCCCGTGCTTGAGGCCCAAAACGCCGCGCCCCAGGACCGCAATGCGGTCAACAATCCGGTTGCTCCCTCCGGAATGGAGGCGGATTCCCCAGTAACCTTTCCGGAAAAGGGCGCGTTGCCCGCGTTGTTTCCTCCGGATGTTCCGGTCGTTTCCTACCCGGCAGACTACGCCTTGTTCGCATCGCCCTGCCGGTCGCTGGCGCAGATCGCGCAGATCCAAGCGGCGATGCCGAAGGTCGAGTTCACGCCGCCGAAGCAAGACTGGAAGAATCTCTCCAAGACCCACGCTTTGCTTACCGGGGGAGGGGACTTTCATCTGCTCGGTTTGGGCGACAGCATCGTGAACGACACGATGCGGAGCGGCTGGATTGCCAAACTTCAGGAGGCTTATCCCAAGGCGAAGATCCGGGCGACGGTCTATGTGCGGGGCGGGGGCGGCTGTCGGCACTACCGGACGGAGGGGCGTATTCAAAAATACCTCGTCCCGCTCAAGCCGGATCTGGTCTTCATCGGCGGGATCAGCCAGGGCAAGGATCCCGAGTCCATTCGCGACGTGATCGCCCAGATCCGGGCCGGGTTGCCCGAGTGCGAATTTGTCTTGGCGACGGGTGTTTTTGGTTCCGTCGATCCCCGGGACCCCGCCGCCATGGCGAAAGCGCCGCATTCCGCGACCTCGGAATATGGCCCCATGCTCCAGGGAATCGCCGCCGATCTCCAGTGCGCCTACCTCGATCTGACCACGCCGTGGATGCAGGCGATCCGTTCCTCCGGCGTCCATCCGCATCGGTTTTATCGCGATCGGGTCCACGCCAATGAGTATGGTGAGCAGATTATTTCGGAAATCTTAATTGATTGGTGGGCGGCCCGGTAGACATTGGGTCGACCGCCGGACGGCGTTGCATCCCGCTGATAGATCCAGGAACTCCCACGGGTGAGACTGGCAGCCGGGTTGGGCCGCCTGGCGATTTGATGGCATGATGAAACTAGGTAATGCTCGCTGGGTCCCCTCCTTGATTGCCGGATTCGTTCCGGTATTCGCCTTGGCGGAGAACCCCAGCCCACCGGAACACGAGCGCTACCGCCGGCTCGCGGATCGCGAGGTCGAAGCGATTTTGCAGGGCAAGGCCGACGACGTCGATTGGCAGATCGATCCGCACATCCTCGTGCCGGACCCAGATTCTCGCTTCATCAACCCGGCTTACCCGGACAACGCTCCCGCCCCGCGTGACGATGAGGCCGCCGCCAAGCTGATGCGGGAGGTGGATGGCAAGCCGGGAGGGGCGCTTTGGGCGCAAACCGGTGAACCCAGTCCCGTGGAAGCGGGTGCGTGGAAGAATGTGTTGCCGCAAGACCGGGATGGAGTGGTCCTCTTGAACCTGGAGAACTCGGTCCGGCTCGCCCTCCTTCATTCCCGGCGTTATCAGTCCGCCCGGGAAGAGCTTTATCTGGCGGCGCTCGATGTCACCGAGGAGCGCTACCAGTTTCGCAGTCGACCGTTCCTCGGGAGCAATGCGACCAACCAGCGCAACGCCCGGGATCGGCCCGGCCGGGAGGACACCCTCACGGTCGATTCGGATTTGAGTTTGCAGCGCGGCTTCGCCAACGGGGGCGAATTGCTGGCCGGGCTGGCGAATCGCGTGCTCATCGACCTTTCCGACGGCGCCAAAGCCACGGTTTCCTCAGTGGTCGATGTCAGCATCGTGCAACCGCTCCTCCGCTTCCGGGCGCGGGAGTTCATTTTGGAGGAATTGACCCAATCGGAGCGGACCATGCTGGCGAACGTGCGCCGAATGAAGCAGTATCAACAGGCGTTCTATATCACCACGGCGGCGGGGATCACCTTGACGGACGGCCCCAGTCGCACCGGTGCACTGGGATCGACGGCCACCATTGCGGCGAACCCGCCCTCCAACTCTTTCTCCGCCGGTGGTTTTGTCGGATTGCTGCAGAGACGGCAGCAGATTCGCAACAGCGAGGAGAGCGTGGCCGCGTTGCAGGATTCGCTGGCTCAGCTGCAAGCCGCCTTTGATGCCGGCCGGATCAGCAACCGGTTGCAAGTCGATCAGGCGCGCCAAGCTCTCTACAGCGGCCAGAGCGGCTTGCTCACCTCCTACGCCGCCTTCGACAGCGCCACGGATGCCTACAAAGTCTCGCTTGGCCTTCCGCCCGATCTGCCCGTCCGAGTCGATGACCCGCTTTTGGAGCCGTTCGATTTGATCGACCCCACCATGAGCGAATTGCAGGGCAGGATCAGCGGCATCCTGGATCGCGCTCGGGATCCTCAAGTGGTCACCACCGAGGCGGGGTTGATGGCCGAGATGAAGAAACTACAGGGCGTGGCTTCAGAGGTCGAGGGCCAAGTGGCTCGGGCCCGGACGGACCTGGCTCAGCTCGCCAAATCGGTTCCCACCCGGGTGGCTCAACTCGAGGTCCTCCGCCGCCGCCCCGAGTTGGAGAATGTCCACATCGATCCGATGCTATTCGATTCCCGGATCCTCGATGGCCTGCACGCCCGGCGGTCGGCTGAACTGGACTCCCTGGAGAAGCAAATCGTGATCGCCCTTCGGAATCTTGAGGCGACCGCCTCCGTGAGCGTTCCGGAAGGTCAACTGGACCGGGCCCGGGAGAACTCCACGGCTGGCCTGACGGCTTTGTCGGGTCAGTTGCTCCAGCTTTCCCTCATCCAGGCCGCCGCGCGCTTGGAGTCAATCACACTCAAGCCGCTTTCCATGGGCTACGAAGACGCTTTCGCGCTGGCCGAGAAGAACCGGCTCGATTGGATGAACGCGCGGGCCGCCCTGGTCGATGCCTGGCGCGGAATTGCGGTCGAAGGGGAAGCCCTCAAGACGGGCCTGGACCTCATCGTGCAGGGGGAGATCCCGACGGTGGGCAACCAGACGTTCGCCTACAGCGGGGAGACCGGGGTGCTTCGGCTCGGGGTTCAATTGGATTCGCCCTTTCGGCGGTTGGTGGAGCGGAACAACTACCGGGAGGCTCTCCTCCGCTACGAGCAGGCGCGGCGTCGCTACATGCTTTTCGAGGATCAAGCGGGCCAAAGTCTGCGCAACACCCTCCGGATCGTCCGCCTCAGCCAGATCAACTTCGAGGTCAAGCGGGCCGCTGTCCGGGTAGCCATCGCCCAGGTCGATCTGGCCCGTCTCCGGCTCACCGAACCGCCCAAACCCGGCGTCGCCGGAGCGCAGTTTGGGGCCACCACCGCCCGGGACTTGGTCTCGGCCGTGGGCGACTTGCTTGACGCCCAGAACGATTTTCTCAATGTTTGGGTCGCATTCGAGGTGATTCGCATGTTGCTCGACTACGAGTTGGGCACGATGCAATTGGACGAGAAGGGGCTCTGGGTCGATCCGGGCGACTTCGGTCCGAAGCATCTTGCGGCGGCCAGCCAGAAGGAATCGACCCCGGAGAAAACAGAAAATGGAAAGCTGGTCCCTTCGGCTACCGTGGAAGAAACACGGTCGAATGGACCTGGGGCCAAGAAACCGGCCTCTGCCGCCCGGCATGGCGCACCCTTTTACGGGGGCCTCCGCAAGTGAGAAGTGCCAACGAGAAACCGATATGAAACAAGCACCAAAATCTCCTCTCAAGATCTTGGCTTGGCTGCTGCCGCTCCTGGTAGTGGCCACCGGGATGTGGTGGAAAGCGGCGCACCGCTCCGCCAGTGACCAGAGCGCCTCGCCCGAAGGACTGTTGACCGCGCCCGTCGTGGTCGATCGCTTTGTCCAGGAGATCGTCGAATCAGGAGAAATCGAAAGCTCCAGCAACGTCGAAGTCCGCTGCGAGGTTGGAACCGGATCGGCCGGGGTGGCGATCCTTGAAGTGGTTCCCGAAGGCACCTATGTCAAAGAAGGGGATTTCTTGGCGCGTCTGGACGACAGCGGCCTCAAGGAGCGGCGGGTGACCCGCCAGATCGACGCGAACATGTCGCAGGCTGCCCTGGCGCAATCCAAGGCGGATCTGGAGAACGCCAGGCTGGAACTCAAGGAATACGAGTCCGGACTCTACCGCGAAGCCGAAGAGAAGCTGGAGAGCGAGGAGTTCGTGGCGCGGGAAAACCTTCGCCGCGCCGAAGAGTATCTTCAGTACAGCGAAAACCTCGCGGCCAAAGGCTATGTCTCCTCGGTGCAACTTGAAGCGGATCGTTTCGCCCTGGAAAAGGCTTCCAAGGAACTCGAAGTCTCCCGCACCCGGCTAGAAGTCCTCCGCAAATACACCCGGGAGAAAATGCTGAGCAGCTTCACCGCCAGCATCGAGACAGCCTCCGTCCGGCTTTCCTCCGCCCTAAAGGCATACGAGATCGATAAAGCGCAGTTGGAGGAGGTGGAGTTCCAGCTGGCCCATTGCGTGATCAAGGCTCCCTCCGCCGGGCAGGTGGTTTACGCCAACGACAACGCGACGTCCGGAGAGCCACTCATTGAGGAGGGCAAGATGGTGCGTGAAAAGCAAGTTCTCTTCCGGCTTCCGGATCCCAAGCGCATGCAAATGCAGGCGGAGATCAATGAGTCCCGGATCGACAAAGTCAGCCCAGGAATGCCGGTGCGCATCCGGGTCGAGGCACTCCCCGAGGGCGAATTGACGGGTGAACTCGTCAAACTCACGGAATACCCGCTGCGCTCGGCAAACGTTTACGTCTCCCATATCAAGAATTACGGGGCCACCATCCTTATCGACAACCCGCCCGATGGCCTCCGCCCCGGGATGACTGCGGAAGCCACCATTGTCCTCGCGGAAGAGCCCAAGGCTCTCCAAGTCCCCATCCAGTCGGTCATCGAGCGGAACAAACGGTTCTTCTGCGTAGTCGCTGGTGCAGAGGGCGGCCCACTTTCGGTCCGTGAAGTCCAAATCGGCGATGCCAACCAACAGTCGATCGTGATCGAAGCCGGGCTTGCAGAAGGCGAGGTGGTGGCGTTGAGCCCATCAACCTACATCGATGCGATGGCGTTGCCGGACCCCGGCGAGTTGATTGCGGGTCGTGAACCTCAGCGCCAAGCGCCCACGCCCCGGGACAATCCGTCGTGACGGAGCTTGCTCTGGAGATCCACAATCTCCGCAAGGAGTACAATGTGGGTGGTGAGGCTCTCGCGGTGCTCAAGGGCATCGATCTGGAGGTTCCCGTCGGCGATTATGTCGCCATCATGGGGCCTTCCGGGTCCGGGAAAAGCACCTTCCTGAACATCCTCGGTTGTCTCGACCAGGCCACTTCGGGTGAGTTCCGGCTCGGCGGGGAGGAAATCCGCAATCTGGACGATGACCGTCTCGCCGATATCCGGGCCCGGCACATCGGATTTGTCTTTCAGAGCTACAACCTGATTCCGTCGCTCACCGTTGAGGAAAACATCCAGGCGCCTCTGTTTTACGTGGGGCAGATCACGGAGGTCGACCGGAAACGCGGTGTGTCCCTCGCGCAACGAGTTGGTTTGGCGGAGCGGCTCGACCACCGGCCGCAGCAGCTTTCCGGCGGGCAGCAGCAACGAGCGGGGATCGCCCGATCCCTGATCAACAATCCTCGGTTCATCCTCGCGGACGAGGCGACCGGGAACCTCGACACCGTCACCACCGGAGAAATTCTCAACCTCCTCGACGAGCTCAACGCCGAAGGGAAAACCATCGTCATGGTCACCCACGAGGAAGAGGTTGCGTTGCGCGCGCGGCGGATCGTCCGTCTCCGGGATGGCGTGGTTCTGTCCGATGTGCGACACCGCGAAATCGAGCACAGCGGAATTCTGCCGCCTGAAGCGCCGCCCAAAGTGCTCAGTCTCCGGGAACGGCTGGAAACTTCATTTCGTCAATTCATCCGTCCCTGGGCGCTTGGGGTAAAGAGTCTGCACCTGCACCCGATGCGATCCATTCTCACGGTGCTTGGCATTTTCATCGGAGTCGCCTCGGTCATCTGGCTTCTTGCGATTGGGGAGGGGATCAGCGCCAAGGCGCAAGAGGAAATCGCCCGGCTTGGTGCCACCAATATCATCGTTACTTCGGTCGAGCCGCCTCGTAATCCGAAGAATCCCTACGACCGGCTCTATGGGGTGACCCGTGCGGATTACGAGACCCTGCAAAGTATGTTGCCGACGATCGAGCGCGTAGTGCCGGAACGCGCCACCCCCCGGGCGACTTACGGATTTGCCGGCCTGGAAGACGAGAAACCTCTCAAGGGCGTGACCGCGGATTATGCCACTTTGAAGCGGGTTCGGGTGGTGCGAGGGAGTTTCATTACCGATACCCACCTGGCCCAAGAGGCCAAGGTCTGTGTGATCGGGGCAACTCTGGCCAAAACGTTGTTTCCTTATCAAGATCCCATCGATAAGTCGGTCAACGTCCATCGTTACTATGGGAACGATTATTACCAAGTCATCGGAGTGGTGGAGCCGGAAGGGGAATCCGATCCTTTGGAGGGAGATGCCGCCAGTCTTTTCATTCCGCTGACGACCTACTGGCGTAATATCTACGATGTCTATTCGCGCGACGACGATGGTCAGCCAACGGTGTCGGAGGTGACGTTCCAGATTTCCAATCAGGAATCTATTCGGGAGACGGCGGAGATCATCCGGCAGCATCTGGCGGAGGCTCACACCAAGGACGATTTCAACGTGGTCGTTCCCTTGGAATTGTTGGAGCGGGCGCAGAGCTCCCGGATCATGTTTATCGCGATGCTTGGCATGGTCGCGGCGATCTCCTTGGTCGTGGGCGGGATCGGCATCATGAATATCATGTTGGCCACGGTCACGGAGCGGACCCGGGAGATCGGGATCCGGCGCGCTCTGGGGGCCAAGCAACAGGACATCACTCGGCAATTCCTCGTGGAAACGATTGTGCTTTCCGTCGTCGGAGGCTTGGTGGGAATCATCGCCGGATTCCTCGCCGCGCCAAGCGTGGTCGGCTTGCGTTCCTTCCTCAACACCAGCTTTCCCGACGCCATGAAGAACGCTCCCGAAGCGATCATGACCATGGTGCCGATCATCGTGCCGTGGTCGATTCCGCTGGCGTTCGGGATCTCGGTGTTTGTCGGGGTAGTCTTCGGCTTGTATCCGGCCAGCAAAGCGGCGGCGATGAATCCGATCGATGCGTTACGGCACGTGAATTGATTCTGGGGATCCATGGAACTCGTCTTGCTCCTCCTCACCTCGGTCGGACACATCATCGTCCAAGTGATCACCAGGGGGCAGGGGGCATCGACAAACCCGGTGCAGAGTCCTGAGCAGATCTCGCGTTCTATTTCGTCCTCGGGGAAGATCCCGGTGCGAAGCTGATGAATCTTTTGTGAACGATCCGGCTCTCCGGTCGCTGCCATGGCGGCCTGATGCGCTTGCCGTAGGCCGACCCTTGGAGGACCAAGTACCCTGCTCACGAGAGAAAACGACAGTCAAGATTCAAGAGTCTTGAAATTTTCCAACATGTGCCGCCGCGGGTTTTTCCGGCGGCCCAGTCAGAAACGCAGGCGTCGTCACCAGCTCCTCTGCAGGTTTGGGCCGCCGACGCATGTCACGTCTGGCGAAGTGGAAACTCCGCCCTTGGCGACACGTGTCGCCTCCGGACATTGTGCGCAGAAATCGTCAAAAACCTATTCAGATATTGAAAATACTATAATTCTAGGCTTTCCACTGAAGTGCCGGACTGCAGATCCGCGAATTCGGCTACTGGCGACACGCGTCCCCGCCAGCATCCGCGCAGCGCAAACGGGTTTCGCACGTGTCGCCGCCGTTTCCCGAACAATTCCGTCCCAACGACAGAGCGATTCTTCCAAATTTTTACGGTATTGCCGTCCACGACACCTGTCGCCGGTGTTTTTCCTCCCAATTTGCCCGTGACGACACGTGCGTGCATGAAACGAGCGGGAGTCCTTGTTGCGCGGCCATCGGCTCGTGCGGGGGCATTAATGACAACGGCGGGATGGCCAGGCAACGCGAGCTAAAATGAACGACTATCGACGCATCAAGCAAGTGAACAGCTTCCATGAGCTGCTGACCACTCCGTTTCAAAATGGCGTGAACGCACTCTGTTGGCGGCGCACTTTGGCGGGGGATTTTGGCGAGGTCGTGGCGTGCCTGAACCCCTCCGTAGGCATCACCACGCTTGATGAGGCTGAACTGCGAAATCTTCCCCTAAGCGCGGCCGGAAAACTGGCTGTGGAAGTGATGTTGGCGGATCAACGACTGTTGCAGGAGCATGGTCTGGATCCGGTGCTGGACTGCATCAATGGCTACCTGCCCATTGAAGACCCTGGTCCCGTCTCCACCGATGTCTGTTCCTTCCACGTGGACAGCGCCACGGCGGAGGCGGATACGTGGCTATGCACCTATCACGGGGCCTCCAGCGAAGGCCTTCGCAATGACGAGGCGATCGCCCGCGTGGACATCCCGGAGACGCGCGCGGCCCTGTTGCAGCTCTTCGGAGGCGCGGATGACGATGCGTTCCGTGACTATTTGAGCGAGAACTGCTACGACTTACACTACGCCGCTGTCCCGGGTGCCCGCCTATTCGCCTTCGGCCAGTTCAACCTCTGGCGCATCGCCGTGGATTATCCGGGCAGTCCGGTGCCTCCCTGCATTCACCGTGCGCCCGACCCGATCCCCGGTCAGCCGCCTCGCTTGCTCTTGATCAGTTGATCCTGGATCAAAACGGCGGCTGAACCGAAGTGAGAATCCAGCCGTCGCGCCATCGGCAGCGAATCACTTCTTCAAAGGACGCGAGATGGTCCCGGCATTCGATTCCGGTCGCGGTGCAGGGCTTGCCGGTGGTGAAGATTCCCAGCCAAGCACCTTCGCCGCCAGCTACTTCGGTCAATTGCCAGCCACTCCGCCACCGCGCCCGGATGGCGAGATCGAACTCGCGCAGATGCGGTCGTAGTTCGACCCCGTTGCTTCCCGGTTGGCAGGTTGCGAAGACGCCGAACCAGGTCCCCCCTCCGCAGGCAACGCCCGTGAGGTGCCACCCCCGTTTCCAGCGTTCCGCGATCGCGAGATCGAACTCAGCGAGCGTGTTGCGGAACTCAAACCCGCTTTTGCCGGTATGGCGGGTGGCGAAGATGCCGCACCACTGCCCTTCGCCAAATGCGACATCGACCAGGTCCCAACCCCGCTTCCAGCGTTCCGCAATGGCTGTCTCAAACTCCGCAAGACTGCTGCGCCGTTCGTAGCCGTTCCCGCCGCAAGCGGAAGGGGCAAAGACGCCGAACCAAATGCCCTTTCCATACGACACATCCGCGAGGTCGAATCCCGCAGCCCACCGCTGATGGACCGCGAGCTCAAATGATTGGGCGTCGGAGCGCCACTCGTAACCGTTTTGCTCCGGCTGGACTCCCGAGCAGGTGTTGGTCCGTTCAAACACCCCAAGCCATTCTCCTCCCGCCAGGCAAACACTGGCATTCGAGCTCAGCAATAGCGCGAGCCCCCACACGCCGTTCCTCCCCACCCATGTTTTGATCATGATTCTTCCTGGACCGGCCTGACAGACGCGGAGTTCACGCTCATTTGCGCAACCTTCCGTGGTTGCCGCAGCCTCGACGCCGTGATTGAATCGCCCTATGACCCGCCGCCTGTTTGCTTTCCTCCTGGCCTGCCTCGCCCCTATCGCCGCCCAGGACGCATCTCCCTACACCGCGAAGACTCCCGGTCCCGGCGGAACCGGGAAGGTTTACATGGGGCGCGAGATCTCCCACGTGGTCGGGCATCAAGCCATCACCTGGTTGGAACGTCCGGAGCGGGTGGGGGAAGAATTGCCGGACGAGGTGGTTCGCAACATGGAGGTCAAGCCCACCGATGTGGTGGCCGACATCGGTGCGGGGAGCGGTTATTTCTCGCTGCGTCTGGCCAAGTTGGTGCCCCAAGGAAAAGTCTATGCCGTCGATATCCAGGACGAGATGCTCACCTTCATCCAGGTGCGCGCTCAAGCCGCCGGGTTGACCAACGTCATTTCCCACAAGGGCGAAATCTTCGATACCAAGCTTCCGGAGAACTCGATCGACGTCGCTCTCATGGTCGACGCCTACCATGAATTTTCCCATCCCTTGGAAATGATGCAGTCCATCGCGAAGGCCCTCAAGCCGGGGGGACGTCTCATCCAATTGGAGTATCGGGGCGAAGATCCCAAGGTCCAGATCAAGGCGCTCCACCGGATGACCCAATGGCAGGTGAAACGTGAGATGGCCGCCGTCGGATTGAATTGGAAGGAGACGCGGGATTTCCTGCCGATTCAGCACTACTTCGTGTTCGTGAAGCCGTGAGGGGCGTGGCGATTGTCAGGAAGCGATTTCTCGTGTAGTCTGCCACCATGCCTCCACGAACCGAAGCGCCGGCTTTGGATGCTCCCGGGATTCCGCCGCTCGAAGCGGGCGATCACCTGTCACGGGTGGAGTTCCATCGTCGCTACGAGGCCATGCCGGACCTCAAGAAGGCCGAACTCATCGAAGGAATCGTTTACATGGGCTCACCCGTCCGGCACAAGCAACATGGAAAGCCGCACAGTGCGATCATCTGGTGTCTGCAACACTACGCTGCCCTGACCCCGGGCGTGGAAGCCAGTGATAACCCGACCGTGATCCTCGACGGCGACAACGAACCTCAGCCGGATGGGCTCCTTCGCATCCTTCCCGAGTTCGGAGGTTCCTGCCGCACGACGGCCGAGGGCTACCTTCAGGGCCCGCCGGACCTCATCGCGGAGATCGCGGCATCGAGCGCCTCCTACGATCTTCACGAGAAGAAACGGGTCTACCAGCGTCACGGCGTGGCGGAATACCTCGTGTGGATGGTTCAAGAAGCGCGGATCATCTGGCTTCGTCTCGAAGAGGGAGTTTACGTTCCGGTCGAACCCGACAGCGCGGGCGTCGTCCGCAGCGTGAAGTTTCCGGGATTGTGGCTCGATTTGCCGGCCCTGCTGGGTGGCGACTTGGCGCAGGCCCTTGCCACCCTTCAAGCGGGACTCGCGAGCCCAGAGCATGCCGCGTTCCGCCTAGCCTGATCTCTGTTTCCTAGCGCAACGTAGCTGCGCTTTGAAAACCCCGCCAAGTTCGCTACACTTCATCTCATGCCCTCCACCGCTCACCAGATCGATGATCCGGTCACCCCGGCTCAGTATTACGAAATGGAGCGCCATGCCTTGGAGAAGCATGATTATTACCAAGGCGAGGTCTTCGATGTCTACGCGATGTCTGGGGGGACGAGCAATCACAGCCGTATCAAAACGGATCTCATCATCGCGCTCGGCACAAAGCTTCGGGGAAAACCGTGCCAACCGTACGATAGCGATCAACGAATCCGGGTGACATCCACCGGTTTGCGGACCTATCCCGACGCCAGCGTCTTCTGCGCGGACCTGGATTACGATCCCGAAGACAACCAACGAGAGACCGCCACCAATCCCGCCGTCATCTTCGAGGTGCTTTCTCCCAGCACGGAAGGCTATGACCGGGGATTCAAGGCGGAACAGTATCGGCAGATTCCATCCCTGCAGGCCTATGTCTTGATCGCTCAGGATCGTCCGCATGTGGAGATCCTTACCCGGTCTGGTGCCGACCCGAGTCACTGGACCTTGACGGAAGCACTTGGCCTTGATGCGGACATTTCGATTGCGCCGATCGAGGTTCGCTTGCCGTTGGCGGAGATTTACGGGCGGGTCACCTTTGATGGAGGTCCGCGTTTGCCGTGAGATTGCGACAAGTGCCCATCGTTCAACCTGCTTGACTGTTGGATTGCTTCGGAGTGCGCGCGACTTGTCGCCGCCTTCCTCTCCGAGGATTGCCGAGGAGCGTTCTACGATGGTGCACCTCAGCAAGCTTCGGCCCGGAAAGCGGCGACGAGTCGCCCGCACTCCCGCATTTTCTAAATTGAAACTTCCCCCGTAGCGGCGAAGGGTGCGGCTAGGATGGATACCCTTCGCAGTTTCACCACCGGTTCCGGCAGTCAAGGCCACTATTACTCTCTCCCAGCTCTTCGCGAACAAGGCATCGCTCCCGGTCTCGACCGGTTGCCCGTGTCGATCCGCATCGTCCTGGAGTCCGTCCTTCGCAATTGCGACGGTCACAAGGTCTCTGAACAGGACGTCCGCAACCTGGCGAATTGGAATGCGAAGGATCCCGGAAGCTACGAAGTGCCCTTCACCGTGGCCCGCGTCGTCCTCCAAGACTTCACCGGCGTCCCGCTCGTCGTCGACCTAGCCGCCATGCGCGACGCCGCCCGGATCGCCGGCGTGGATCCGTCCGTGGTGGAACCGCTCGTTCCCGTTGATCTGGTCATCGACCACTCTGTTCAGGTTGATTTCGCCGGTTCCCAAACCGCGTTGGATCGCAACCTCGCCATCGAGTTCTTCCGCAACCGGGAACGTTACGAATTCCTCAAGTGGGGCCAACAAGCGTTCGAAACCTTCGGTGTCGTTCCTCCCGGGATCGGCATCGTGCACCAGGTCAACCTGGAATACCTCGCCAAGGGCGTGCTTTCCAAGGATGGCGTCTTTTACCCGGACACCCTCGTAGGGACCGATTCCCATACCACGATGATCAATGGCCTCGGCGTCGTGGGTTGGGGCGTGGGCGGCATCGAGGCGGAAGCTGGGATGCTGGGACAGCCGGTGACCTTCCTCGTCCCCGAAGTGGTCGGCGTTTACCTTTACGGCCGCCTCGCGGAGGGTGTGACCGCTACGGACCTCACCTTGCGCGTCACCCAAATTCTCCGTAAGCACGGCGTGGTCGGCAAGTTCGTGGAATTCTACGGCCCGGGTGCCGAAGCCCTCAGCCTTCCGGACCGCGCCACCATCGCCAACATGGCCCCGGAATACGGTGCCACGATGGGCTTCTTCCCGGTCGACGAAGAAACGATCGCCTACCTCAAGGGCACGGGTCGTACCGAAGAACTCTGCACGGCGGTTCGGAATTACTACACGGCGCAAGGCTTGTTCGGAATCCCCGCCAAGGGCCAGATCGACTTCAGCTCCGAGCTGGAGCTTGATCTTTCCACCATCGTCCCCTCGGTGGCCGGACCGAAGCGTCCCCAGGATCGCGTCGATGTGGCCGCTCTCGCGGAGACTTTCAATCGTCTCTTCACCGCGCCGGTCGCCAATGGCGGATTCGGCCGGACCGATGCGGAACGCAATGCTCGCATCCCGCTCCACCTCAGTGAGTCGGCCGGTTATTCTCCGGAGGGTGCCTCGCTCCTCGCGGAAGCGGGTTCGGCGATCGTCGCGGAACCCTTGGTTTCGGAAGGATTCCTCGGTCACGGCAGTGTCTTGATTGCCGCGATCACCTCCTGCACGAACACGAGCAATCCCAGCGTCATGCTCGCCGCCGGACTCCTCGCCAAGAAGGCCAATGCGCTCGGCCTCAAAATCGCGCCCTACGTCAAGACGAGCCTGGGGCCAGGCTCCCGCGTGGTAACGGACTACCTGGAAGCCACCGGATTGCAGAAGGAACTCGATGCCCTCGGCTTCCAAACCGTCGGTTACGGCTGCACCACTTGTATCGGCAACTCCGGCCCGCTCAGCCCAGCGATCGAGGAAGCCATCACCGCTGGTGACCTCGTCTGCGCCTCGGTTCTCTCCGGAAACCGCAACTTCGAAGCCCGCGTTCACGGTTCGATCCGCGCGAATTTCCTCATGTCGCCCCCGCTGGTGGTTGCCTACGCACTCGCTGGACGGGTCGATCTCGATCTGACCAATGGTCCGCTCGGAACCGACTTCGCGGGCAACCCGGTCTTCCTCAAGAATCTCTGGCCGACCCATGAGGAACTCCGCGAAGTGATGGACGCCGCTCTGCAACCCGCCGTCTTCCAACGGCTCTACAGCAATTTGGAGAGCGCGAACCCGAACTGGGCCGCCATCGAAACCTCCACGGGCGCGACCTACACCTGGAACGAGAAGTCCACTTACATCCAAAACCCGCCGTTCCTCGAAGGCTTCACCGGCAAACCCAATGCTCCCCGTGATCTCACCGGTGCCCGTGCCTTGGGGATTTTCGCGGATTCCGTGACCACGGACCACATTTCCCCGGCCGGAAACATCGTGGCCAGCAGTCCCGCTGGGCAATACCTCATCGCCAATGGGGAAACCAAGGATCGCTTCAACAGCTTCGGCAGCCGTCGGGGCAATGACCGGGTCATGACCCGTGGCACGTTCGCCAACGTCCGGATCAAGAACCTCATGGTGCCAGGAGTCGAGGGCGGTTACACGCTTTACTTCGGGCCGGGCGAAGTGCCCGCTCCGGACAAGCCGATCACCGCGACGGCGGGCAAACCTGCCTTCATTTTCGATGCCGCGGAAGCCTATGCCAAGGATGGCACGGACCTCATCGTGATCGGTGGAGAAGATTACGGCATGGGCAGCAGCCGGGACTGGGCCGCCAAAGGCACCCGCCTCCTTGGGGTCAGCGCCGTCATCACGAAGAGCTTCGAGCGGATCCACCGTTCCAACCTCATCGGCATGGGCGTCCTCCCGCTGAACTTCAAAGACAAGGCCGATTACGACCACGTCGCCTCGCTTCAGGATGCCAAGTTCGACATCGTCGGCCTGGCCGGCGGGTTGAGCCCGATGCAGGAAGCCACCCTGCGCTTCCACACCGCGGAGGGATCGTTCGAGCTTCCCCTCGTGGTCCGGCTCGATACGCCCGCGGAGGTCGATTACTACCTGGCAGGCGGCATCATGCCTTACGTCCTCGGACAGCTCCTCGCGAAGGCGCATTGAGGTGAGGAACATCCTCGAATCGTTGCGGACCGCGGTCGCGTTTTTGACGCGCATCCCGGTCGGCAATGATGGAGATGGATCACGATTGCCCGCCGCCACGGCTTGGTTCAGTCTCGTCGGCCTCGCCGTCGGCGGACTGGCGGCTCTGCCGTTTCTCTGGCTGCCGGACCGGTATGCGGCGTTGCTCTCGATCGTCCTCACGGTTCTGATCACCGGCGCTCTCCACGAAGACGGATTCGCCGATGCCTGCGACGGCGTCTTCGGGGGGCACGATCCGGAGAGCCGTCGTGCCATCATGCGCGATAGCCGGATCGGTGCTTATGGAGCCATCGGACTTTGGTTGCTTCTGACGACGCGTTGGCTCCTCCTTCTCGATCACTCCGGGTTCCCCTGGGCCATTGCCGTCGCCGCCGGTTTTTCGCGAACTGCGGCGGTGATGTTGCTGGCGAATCAACGGCCCGAGGCTGATCCGGGGGCGAAATCCTCGACTTCGTTTTCCGGAGTCGGTTGGCCCCATGCTCTGGTCTGCCTGATCATTGCGGTGGGCGGTGCCGTCGTTGTTTTCCGGGCCGCCACTCCCGTGTTTCTCTGTTTCGGGGTGACCGTGGCCGGAAGCGGATTGCTCGGCCTCTTCCTTCGCCGCCAGCTCGGTCGCCTCACTGGGGATGCCTTGGGGGCGGTGATCGCGGTCGTGGAAATCGCCTGTCTGGTGGGTTTGTCCGCCACCTTTTAGGCTCCCTATAGTGTCTTGATATAGAGGATCAACGAATCGACCTGCGCGTCGTTCAAGACGCCAGCGTAGACTGGCATGCCGGCTTCGATCTTCTCGAATCCTTTTACGATTTTGGCTGCGGGATTCACGATGGATTCTCTAAGATAGTCTTCGGTCGCCTCAAGGCTTTGCGACTTGTGGATATCGCGCTTCTTGCCGTAGAGACCTTTCCAGGATGGGCCGATCTTGGCTTGATCCTTGTCGCTCGTGGTGTGGCAGGCCATGCAACCCATCAACTGGTAGAGCCGTTTGCCTTCCTCCACCGAGGCGGGTTGGGTCGCGGGAGCTAACGATGGTTTGGGGCTGAGATCCACGTCGAGCTCGCCGAACCCTTCGGCCACGGGATCGAACTTGGTCAGTTCATACGGCGTGAAGTAGGCGTTGCCTTCCACCTTGGCACCATCGGAGGTGGCCAGGGCCCAGCCGATCCGCATTTGCTGGACGGGTTTCATGTCGGGTAGGCCGACAAACACCGTGTGACCATCCTTGGATAGATAGGCGCTGCTCGGCGTCAACCAATCCTGGCCAGGCTCGCCATCCGCTTTGAGGTGTGGGGAACCGTAGGCCGAGGTGCGGCGGTAGTGCCAACTCTCCATGGTATAACTCGCGCGATCGGTCGCGGTCTTCGGATCGAGGGAGGCGTCGAAACGCAACAAGATGCCTTTGTCCATCGGGGCGATTTCGCTGGGGAGGAGAACAGGCGCCCCGGTGTAACGGACGCGGGCCAGGCCGCTCAGGCTTTTGGCGGTGGTGCCCCACCCGACGACTTGGAAGCCGGTGACGTACAACGATCCGTCGGCGGGATTGACACCGGCATTGAGCGCGGGGACATCGAAGTCGCGCAGCAGACTCATCACGGCTCCTTGCGGACGCTTCGCGCGGTGGTTGATGAGGATGCGGAAGAGCTCGGGACGATTGAATCCGACGTGAATCAAGGAATCGTTGAGCGGCCCCATCTTCGCGCCGGTCAGCCAGACTTGCGCCACGGCCGAGGCATTGATCTGATGCGGAATCCAGGTAAGCGGCTCCGCGATGGGCGCGGGATACTTTTCCTTGGGCAACAACGTGCTGAGATAGCCGTGGAATTCATCGTTCGTTAAGATATAGAGGGGAGTGGTCGGCGTATAATGACCCTCTTGATCCGATGCCGTGACCATCCCGGTGACGTGATTCACCCCGGCAAACGGCTGGCGGAAGCCTCGTCCGAGGACTGTGTAACTTTTCCCGTTCGCCGCCACCCGGATCACGCTGCCGTTTAGTTCGCTGATCGTGGATTCCTGTTGGCCGCCCTTGGCGATGACGAACGATCCGTCTGGGGCCAGTTTCAGGGAGTTGGGAAACTCGCGCGTTTCCGCGGACTGCGGGAAGACGTTGGAGAACAACTCGTGGAGATCGGCCTCGCCGTTCTGGTCGGTATCGCGCAAGCACCAGATTCCGTTGCGATCGAAGACGTAGATCTGCTCGTCGCGGATCGTGATCGACATCGGTTCGTGCAGTCCTGAAGCGAAACGTTTCCAGGTGACTTGGCCCAGCGTTTCGCCGAGGCCGTGGACGATCCAGATATCGCCATCGAACGTGGACGCGGCGGCGGTGCCGTCGGCGAAGAAGGCGATATCACACAAGCGGACGTTGCGGCGCCAGGGGTTCTCGAAGGGGAGGGGAATCGTGTCGACCACATAAGGATCCGTGGCGGTGGAGACTTGCGCGCTGGTGGTGATTTCCTGGGGCCAGCGGGTGGGGGCCGGTCCCGCTTCGGGTGCGGTGGCGGCAATGGTTTTGCCGGTGGTCAGATCAAACGCCAGGTCGACTGCCGCGTCGTGGGTGGGCACGGGGATGGACCAGGTGGGCGAGAGAATGAGCGTGACCGTTTTAACGCAGGGAGCCAGATGGATGCGGCGTTGCACCGAGTTACCAACTACGCGGAAGCGATCCTCCACCGCTGCGCCAGCGACGGTGTAGAGCAGAGCCACGCCATCGAGTTCGTGCCGGACGCCAGTGAAGCCAGCCGTGGCCAGTGGCAACGGACCGCGCCCTGGTTCCTCGACGCTCGGCTGTGCGTGGCGGGGATCTTCGAGCGACACGGTTTCACCGATCTGCCAACCCGGATAGACGCCGTTGCTCAGCAAGATCTTCCCGTCCGGCTTCGGCAAAAGCTCCTGGCCACCGCGCGTTTTGAAGTTCCCCGCCTCTTGATAGGTGAGTGGTCCGAGTGCTTCTGCGGTGACGCCCTGACCCGTCCAGACGGCGGCGACGCGGAGGAGTTCGGTATCGAAGCAGACCCACGAATCGTGTCCGAGGTTGAGGAGCAACCCGCGCGGCACGACATTCATTGGCACGGACTTCGGATCGAGATCGCGCAGGTCCAGCGAGGTCGAGGTGAACGGAAAATCCGGCTCCGTCCAAGGGGCCCATTTCGGTTCTGCGGCGAACGATGTCGTGAGCAGGCCGAGGGAAAGCAGGAGCGTAGCGCAATCGTGGCGGTGGCTTCCAGCCGCCGGCGAAAGTTGCGATTGTTCTAGAAACGGCGGCTGGAAGCCACCACCACAAAGATATTGGATCAAATTCATTCGCTTTTCAGGAAGGCCAGGAGATCAGCCATTTGCTCTTTGTTGATCCCGCCTTCCAGACCGGTGGGCATGAGGGAAATATCGAGACACTTCAATTCTTTGACATTGGAGCGTGGAATCACTTCGGTATAACCGCCCGCAGACTTCAGGGTGACCTCGGTCCCCGTCTCCGCCGCGATCAGTCCGGTAAGGATCCGGCCGTCCTTGGTATCGATCTGATACGCCATCCAGCGCGCTTCCACCATGCGGTTGGGATCGAGAATGTCGCTGAGGATCGCCTCCTTTTCCTTGATGCGCACGTCGGTGATATCCGGCGCCACATCGACGCCCTCGCCCTTGATCCGGTGACAGGCGATGCAGACGGTGGCAAAAATCTGATGGCCGCGGGTGGCATCGCCTTTTGCTTTGGCGGCGTCTGCATAACTGGCGATCACTGCGGCGCGATCCGTGCTCGGGCTGCCGAAGAGTTTCACGGCGAGATCATGCAACGGTTGGTTTGGCCGCAAATACCGCCAACGCGTTTCGGCATCGACGAACGCCTTGGGGATCTCTCCGCGTTCGATTCGTTCGAAGAATCCGCGTACCGTAGACCCATTGGCGGTGAGGAGTTTCACGAGATCCGTCCGCGCCGCCGGTCCGGCTTTGGGGAGCAATTCGTAGAGGAGCGGAGCCGTCTTTTCTGCGGAGAACTTTTTGAGGAGCGCGAGCGCGGCATCGGAAATCTCCTTGGGTTGGCCATCGGCGAGGAGCTTGCGCACCACCGGTTCCGCCTTGTCCCAGGAACGTTGGCTGAGCAGGGAAATGCAAGCGAGGCGTTGATCCGGCGGAGCGGACGGATCGGTCATGATCGTATCCGCCAGGGATTGGAGCGCGGAGATCTCGGCGGCGGCTTGTGGAGAAGACTTGCCGGCCAGGCCTTGCAGCACGGCGGGCTTCCACCAGAGGAGCTTGCCTTTGTCTTGGTCCAGGGTGGAGAGCGCGAAGCGGAAGTCCTCGGGATCGGTCGATGCCGCAACCAAAGTGCGGACGAAGTCGGATTTCGCAGCCGAGCGGGTTCCGGCAAACTTGGGTTCTTTCAAAAGCGCGGCGAGAATCATCCCGCATTGCTTGCCCGCAGAGCTGAGGACGGCACGTTGCATCCAGACATCTTCATAGTCCGGGGCCAAGGCCTTCAGGCAGGCATTGCGCACCGTTTCCTCGCTATATCCGAAGCGGCCCAGTTGGATCACGGCGGCAAAGCGGACCCGGGCTTCGGGGCTTCCGGCGGCTTCGAGAATCGTTTCGACCATGCCGAGGGTGCTCAAGCCGTTCCAATGCAAGAGATCGAATTCGCGCGCGGCCAAGGTGGTTGGATTGGCGTCGGCTTGGCCGGATTCGAAGAGCAGGCGCCGGGCGGTCTCGACCTGCCAGGCGTTGGGATGCCAAAGCCATTTGCCGGGATCCTTGGGGGCGGCGGAGATGGCGCGTGGTTTGGCACCCTTGGGAACGATCCGCCAGATGCGGCCCTCGTTCTCCCCGGCGCGCAAATCGTGCGTCTTGGCGAATTCCTCCGGGAAGAAGCGCGCGTGATCAATATAGCGGCGGTAGATATCGCAGACATACATCGCGCCATCCGGGCCGGTGGTGACATTGACGGGGCGGGACCATTCGTCGCGGCTGCGGAAGAACTCGGTGTGGTGACCGACCCGTGTCGCCTTGAGGCTGGCGCCGTTGGGAGTGACCTGATAACGCGTGATCAACTGGCCGGTCGGGTCAGGGATAAAGATATTGTTGCGCAATTCTGGCATGAGATCCCCGCGATAAACGCCGAGCCCGCAAGCCGCCGTGTTCGTGCCGGCGTGGGCATCGGCCGTGGTGTGAGTCAGTTGCAGCGGATAGACCCGCGTCTCCGCGCCGCTCGGGGCGATGTCTTCCCAGCCCTGGGTAATCCCCGCGTGCGGATTGCGCTGGACGGCTTCGGAAGGCATCACCGCGAACATCACGGGACTGCGGTTGGAGGAGAAGAAATGATGGCCGAAGTCATCGAAACAGCCGCCAAATTGGCCGAAACCGGTGCTGGGATCTAGGGCCCCGGTGGTGGGATTCCAACGCAGGTTTTGCCGGGCAAAGCTCTGTTTCTTGTCGGGCGAGGCGGCGGGATAAATCTCCTTGGTATCCAGGCCGTTGTTGAAATAAACACAATTGTCTTTGCCCCAGCGCGGGGCGGAGACTTGGAGTTGGGAGTGATTGGGATTGAAGCCTTGGATAAGCGGTTGGCGCTCGTCGGAAATTCCGTCGCCATTGGTGTCGCGCACGAAAAGGATTTGGGTGCGGGTCGTGGCGATGAGGCCGTCGCGATAGGGGAGGAGACCTTGGACGTGATCCATCGCGTCCGCAAAGGTGATGGCGCGGTCGTATTGGCCGTCGGCGTTGTCATCGATCAGTTGTTGGATGCGGGAAAGCGGCGCTTTGCCGGGCCCGGCGCCGAGCGGGTAATCAATCATATCGGCCACATAGCAGCGGCCCGCAGCGTCCCAGGTCATTTCCACGGGATCGCGCACCAGTGGTTCTGCGGCGACCAGTTGCACTTCATAGGGGCCATCCAGCTCGATCGCTTTGCGCGACTCTTCGGGCGACCACGCGGTGTCGCGGCTCGGCTTCACCGGGACTTCCGTGCCGCCGCTTGCGGAGACGGGATTCCATTTCTCCTGGAACGCGCCGAGCGGGTGGAGTTCGAAACGCCGCACCAGCATCTCCGCGCCTTCGGTCTGCAGGCAGATTTTGCCTTGGGCGGGTTTGCAATCGAACGCCTCGTTCACGAGCACGCCGTTCACGAAATATTGGAGCGTGTCGCCCTTGGCGATGACCTCCATGCGGGTCCACTCGTTGACGCGGGATTCGACGTCGTCGCGGCCACGGAAACTGGCCTCGTCCTTCCAATCGACGTCGCGCTTTTCCCAGTTGATCCGCCCAGCGGTGACGGTTTGGCGCGGGGAGCCCGGGGACCAGATCTTTTCTTTGTCGCGATCGAGCGTAAACGCACTGCTCAGGCTGGTGAGCACCTCGGTGCCGTCGGGAAGTTTCGGGGAGAGCACCAGGATATCGCCGGTGCCGCCCTCAATGATCTGGGCTTCGATGCTGGCCATCCAGGTCGCGGCGTAGGCACCGTCGGGTCCGTGGGAGTGGACGAGAATCCCGTTGTCGCGCGCCTTGCCTTCCCGGGTGCCGAGAGTGGGGCCGGTGAACTTGTGTTCGATGACGAGGTGATAATCGCGGTAATCCGCGTTGGTGCGCACGTAACCGAAGCCTTTGCCGCTGATCTTGAGCTGGCCGTCCGGGGTGAAGGTCCAGATCGCGGCCGGGGGATCGTGGAGGGACATGGCCGGGTTCAAGTGATGACTGACCTTGCCGGAACGGATCTCGCCGAGGAGATCGATTTTGGCTTTGGGCGCTTCTGCGGCTGTCGCGAGGAGCGGAAGGGCTAGAGCGAGGGCTGTGGAGAGCTTGAGAGCTTGAGAAAGGAGCATCGGGAGACGGAAGGATAAGCGGCTCGGGCGACGAAGGGGAAGCCGCGTTTTTGGATCACGCGGGCGACGGGGCGAGTCGTTCAGGATCGCGTGCGAATTCCGCTGGTCGGCTCGGAGTTCCACAAGAACTCTGACTTCCTCAATCAAACCACGCCGGAGAGGCTCGCACAAAGGCAACTGTGGCAGGAGGCAAGGGAAGAATGTTTGGGTCTTTGTGCGAGGCCCGAAACCTGCGTAGGGAACGGTTCTCGCACGAAGCACGAAGAGGATGCCGGTTCCCATAGGTTTTGGGCGGGAAGTCCAGTCCCCTTTCAGGGTGAATCGGCGAGTTTTCCAAACCTCGTCTCCCACCACATTCTTTGTGTCTTTGTGTCTTTGCGGCTTTGTGCGAGCCTAGACCATTCCTGAATCTAGGTTGAATGCTTGGGCGCTTCCCTAGGCAAGACAAGATAGCTCCAGCCGAAGGGAGCCCAACGCGACCGAAGGCCTGGGAATCGGTATGGATCACGTTCCCGTCCTGATGGGGCGGGACAATCCCTTCGATCCGTCGGTTGTCTCGCGCCTTCAGCGCTTCCCATGTTGGGGCGCGACAAACCCAGGGCTCCGGTCGCTGTCCGCTCCCTGCGCCCAGGGCTATCCTATCGCGGCCCTTCGGGCCTATCAGGATGTCTGAGGCTACTTGGCCTCCGGTGGGAATGCGGCAATACTCGCACCGACCGTGGGCTCGCACGGTGACGCCATTCCGTAGGACTGCGGAGAGGCCGCTCAAGGATTTCCCAGTTCGGGTATCAACCTTCCGAGGATCAGCAGGGCTGCCTGGGCTTGTAAATATTCCAAGGTGCGGTGTTCGCTGAACGTTTCGCATCACCAGCGCCGTTCAGGTGTCTAGTGGTTGCTGGTGAAACGATGCGAGGAGTTCATCGCGGTCGGTCCGAGGGAACAAGGTCCAATATCTTCACGTGCTTGTCAGCCGCATCACACCAGAAAATGATCGCGTGCTTGCCGAAGAGATTGATGTCGAGGTCCCTGCCCACTTCGTCTCTTTCGGTGTAATCCGAGAAGGTCATCGGCGACCGTCTGATCTCTTCGAAGTGCGCCCGGAGTAAAGCGCGTTCCGCCGTCCGGAGTGAAAGCAGATGATCCACAACGTGCGCGGCGATGAGGAGGTCATAATCCTTCACCCTCGACTTCTTTCAGCTTCGCATCGAGTTCTTCGAGGGTAACCCAATTCTCCGGGGACTTGTCATCGATTCGCTCAGTGAGAGTTCTTCGAAACGCAGGATCCTCTGTGATTTGCAGAGCAACCATGTAGCCCATAAGTTCGCGGCGATCATCTTTGGCGAGACTGGCGACCTCCTCCTTCAGGGATTCCTTGATCATGATCCATCCTCTCCCAAATCGATCCCGTAATCAAGCTGTGGCTTGAGAACGGTGGAAAGCCTTGATTCTCGTCACCGAATGTCCTGGGTGAGGTCCATCGCGGACAATGCCCGCACCGCAGGACTCTTACCCCCCCAATTCTCGTGCATTCCCTGGAGCGTCTCCGGATCAAGGTCTGGAACGCCATAGCCAGCAATGGTCCGCTCTAAAATAGCCGGTGTCCAATCTCGTTCCTCTGGGGACCCGATTCGGCTTATTCCTTATTGCGTAGGTGGCCATAAACAAACAAAAAGAAGAATTGCTACTGTATTGATGGCAAGCAAAGGCCACTGAAATCGTTTGAGCCGTCGGATACAAACAAGCAACGATTCATGAGTGTTAGCGATATGTATATTTGCAGAACGTTATAAATAGCTTCCCGTTGCCAATAACCTGTTGTGGACGCCGGAGGCTGTTCCAGGGTGTTACGCCGCCTCCCGATCTCAGGTTCGTTAGCGGCTTGGCCACGTAATCCAGCGGTGAACCGCGATGGAACGCCTCGGAGAAGGATGCCTCACGTGCGACGCCGTCGTGATCGAACTGGACGTGAACTTCGATACGCAGCTCGGTCAATAGGTGGTGGTCGTCCGCAATGGGCCGCTCATCGACTTTGGAACTGACGATCAAAGCGTCGGTCGTGGGCCAAGATGCCATCTCGCGGATACGGGCGTCGTTTCGGGCGACCCACCAAATCCCTGCGGCAATCATTGCTACAAGAAAGGCGCTCCACAAGTAGGCTTCGCAGTATTCCTCGAAGTGCCGCAAGATGCGTTTGTTTCGCGTCAGTGGGGTGTGCGCCATGGGACCGTTAAGCAGAGCACTGACAGCTCAGGCGAACCAGAACTTGCCGCGGTGACGGAGAGATGCGGTTTCGTTTCCATGCCCAACGTCCGGGATCTGAGGTGAGTCATGTCAGAGACAACCCTCCACATCCAGTCCTAAATCCACTAGCACCCTCCGGATCCCTAGAACGGTTGCCTCGTTCATGTTGAGGCGCTGAACAGTCGCCCGACCGACACTGGTTTTCCCGAGGATGCGGAGAGAACCGTCCGCAGCCCATTCGAAGTGGTCCGTCCAGGAGTGGGATCTTGGGTTAAAAATTGGTTCCTCGTGGCCGCTCTGCGGATCCCAACCGGTCTCGAACGCCCACTTGTGGCCGTTGCAGCGCGGACAAGCCAGAGCTAGGTTGGCGGAGACTGTTTCGCCGCCTGCTGAGCGGGGAATGATGTGATCGATGGGAAACCAAGCGACTTGGCCGCGGGTGGGAATGCGGCAATACTCGCACCGGCCCTGGGCTCGCACGGTGACGCCATTCCGTAGAGCTGCGGAGATGCCGCTCAAGGATTTCCCAGTTCTGGCACCATCCTTCCGAGCAGCTGCAGGGCTGCCTGGGCTTCCAGAGATTCCAAGGTGCGGTGTTCGCTGAACTCAATCAACGCGAGCAACTCCTCACGTTCCGCTTGGGAGAGAAATTCCTTTCGCTCTCCGAGGTCGAGCATGCGGCGTTGGATTCCCGGTTCCAGCTCATATTCGGCGAGTTGCCGCAACGCCTTGACTCCCCGCCCAAGGGCGGATTCAAACTCTGGAAACGCGATGGCATCAGAGAGCGTCATATGGGGACGAATCGTTCAGAGTCGCCGCGGAATCAACCGTCCGGTGTGGGCATCAATCCGGCAGCAACGGTCCGAGCGAGATGCGCTTCGGATCCTTCGGGTCGAATTTGATCCGGACGGTCTGGCCTGGAGCGAGTAGTTTTTCGTAATCGAGCGGGGTTTTGCGGAAGAACGTCCGCACAAGGGGCGTTTCGCGGGTGGTGCCTGCGTGATCGTAGCGGACCCGGGCCTCGATCAACAGGCGGGTTTCCGGAGGTCCGCTCGCCAACTGTGATTTTCGGAACACGGGCTGTTCATCGATTCGGGAACTCACGATCATCGCGGTGGTTTCCCGCCAGGAGTCGATTTCTTGAAACTGGGCCTGTCGCCGCAAATGCCACCATAAGGCAGCGGCAATGATCGCTGCGAGGAGGATGCCCGCCAGGTAGTTCCCGCGGTAGTCCTTGGGGTCCCGCAAGATGCGCTTGGTTCGCGACGGTGGGGTGTGGGCCATGGGACTTCTGAGCCAAATGTGACAGAGGGAACGGGCCTGATCAAGCCAGCGACGCTGTTCGCGGCGGCCGATCCATGGCCTCAGACATCCTGACCTGCCGGGAAATAAGATGATCTGGCTTTGCAGGGTGGGGCGCTTGGTCCTCCAAGCGCCGTCGCGTGGCCGGTGCGCTTTGGGGCACCACAACGGCGGGTTGAGGACAACCCACCCTACCTGAGATTTGCTTGAGCCCACCACTTTGATTCGCCGTCTGCTTGTCGTAGAAAAATGAGACTGTAGGTTGAATGCTATGATCCAGAAGCTGCGCGAACTGATGGACTCGCATCCATTCCGCCCGTTCACGGTGGCGCTCGCCGATGGCCGGCGGTTCGAGATCGTCTCCCCCGACATGATCTGGATGCCCGCTGAAGGCCGAGGCGGACTGCACCTCTTCATCCCCGCCCAAGACCGCATCGTGAGCGTGAACCTCATGCTGGTGACCTCGGTGGATCACGCCGCGCCTTCCGAGCCCAGTGCGGCCTGAGCGGGTCAAACGGTAGCAGCGGCTTCCAGCCGCTGAGCGGTCAATCTTGAGTCATATTCGAAATCTTCAGCGGCTGAAAGCCGCTGCTACCAAAACTCCGCTCGCGCGACGCCGCAACCCGGCTCACATTCGCGGCCATGTCTCCGGCTGAGGAACATTTGCTCGTCGATTCCGCGAATCTCTCCATCATTTTTATGGGCGTGGGGTTGCTCGCGGGCATGATCGTGCGGCGTTATCCGAACCTGGTGCCTTCCACGCCGGCGGGACGGGTCTCCGTGGCGTCGTTTGACCGGATCGAATTGGGGATCGCGGTGGGGATGATCTTCTTCCTCTACCTTGTCGTTCGCCACCCCGACCCGTTGCGTCCACTGAGCAATTCGATCTTCCTGGCGCTCGGACTGAGCAGCTACTTCGTCTCGCGGAATTGCGATCTGATGGAGCTGTTCGGGCTGCACTTTGGGAATTGGCGTCGCCTCGCCTGGCAGGCGGCCGCCGCCACGGTGGTGATCACGGTGCTGACGATGTGGATTCATCAGGGGTGGATGCAATGGCTGACGCATCTGGTGGGCGAGCCGGACCTTCAGGAGAAGGTCAAAGAGCTGCTCGAAACCAAGGATTGGTCCCTCCGGATTGGGTTTTTCTTCAGCGCTTGCGTGCTCGCGCCGGTCAGCGAGGAGATGGTTTTTCGCGGGTTCCTCTACCCGGCACTCAAGCGGTTCTCGCATCCATTCGTCGCCGCCACGGTGGTGGCCGGGATGTTCGCGGTGATCCACCTCAGTTTGAGTGCGTTGCTGCCGCTCTTCATTCTCGCACTGCTCCTCACGCTGGCCTACGAATGGTCCGGGTCCCTCGCGGTGCCCATCCTGGTCCATGCCGGGTTCAATCTCACCAACGTGATCATTACGCTCTGCACCAACCATGGCGTCTGAGTCGATCGCCACGCTCCGGTCCCTGGGCGAGGACGCGTTGATTGAACGGCTCTGCGCCCCGCTCACCCGCACCGCCGATCTCCTGGCCGGTCCGGGCGACGATTGCGCCGTTCTCCGCACCGAAACTCCGGGAATGCTCCGCCTCCTCAAGACGGATTGCGTCGTCGAAGGCGTCCATTTCGCCGCGGACACGGACCCGGAACGCGTCGGCTGGAAAGCGGCCGCCCGGGCGGTCAGCGATTTTGCGGCGATGGGCGGCGGGCAACCGCATCACGCCTTGGTCACCCTGATCGCGCCACCGGACCGCTCTGTATCGTGGGCGGAAGGGATTTACGCGGGATTGAGCCGATGCGCCGAGCGGTTCGGGTTCGCCATCGTTGGCGGAGAAACCTCACGCCCGCCCCGTGGATGTGACGTCGCGATGGTGTCGGTCTGTCTCTCGGGGACCATCGCGGAACGCTCCTGCCGGTTGCGCTCCGGGGCTCGACCGGGAAACGGGATTTGGACGACGGGGACGTTGGGCCGTTCCTTCGGGACGGGCAAACACCTGGATTTCGTTCCGCGGGTGGAGGAAGCCCGTTGGCTTTGCGCGCAGTGGCCGGTCACCGCAATGATGGACCTGAGTGATGGCGTGGCCCGGGATTTGCCGAGGTTGGCGACGCGGAGCGGAATCGGCTTTCACTTGGAGGAGTCAGCCTTGCCTCTGACGCCGGGTGCGACGGTGGCGGAAGCGCTCGGGGACGGCGAGGACTATGAATTGCTCTTCACCCTGGAACGCGATCCGGACGCACGGGAACTCCTGGCCTGGACCGTCTCGTGTCCGGGATTGGCCCTGACCAGAATTGGGACGATGGTTTCCATTGCGGCGGGGGAAACGCTGGCCCCAGCCGGCTGGGACGCCTTTCGATCAGAGATATGATTCGCGCCATCGACAGCCTGAACGAAATGGACGCGTTCGGACGGGAGTTCGCGGAGAGTCTCCGGCCGGGGGACGTCGTCGGATTGATCGGGGATTTGGGAGCGGGCAAGACGCACCTCAGCAAAGCGATCGTGGCTGGCCTGGGGGCGCGGGAGACCGTCACCAGTCCGACCTTTACCCTGCTCCACGAATACCTTTCGGGCAGCTTGCCGATCTATCATTTCGACTTCTACCGCGCGGAAGATCCTGGCGAGATCGTGGCGATCGGGTGGGACGACTATCTCGATCGCGATGGCGTCATCCTGGTGGAATGGGCGGACAAGTTCCCCGCTTTGCTTCCCTCCGGGGCTCGTTGGCTGCACCTTTCCGTGACCGGGCCGGAGAGCCGGATCATCACCGTTTTACCCGCCGCTCCTGCATCATGATTCTGGCCATCGAGACCTCTACGCCGCACGCCAGTCTGGCGCTGTTCGATCCCGCCAGGAACGCAGTGATCGCGGAACGGGAGTTTTCCTCCGACCGGGCTCACAATTCGGTGATCTTCGCGCCGCTCCGGGAAGTGCTTGAAATCCTCGGTGATTGTCCGCTTCGGGGAATCGTTTTGGGAACCGGCCCTGGTTCCTACAGCGGGGTGCGGGTCGGCATCGCGGTGGCGTCGGCTCTCGGATTGGCAAAGTCGTGTCCGGTGATCGGCCTGCCCTCGATCGTGGCTCTGGCACCACATGCCCTAGTGGTGGGTGATGCGCGCCGCCAAACCTATTACATCGCCGCAGTCCGATCCCATCGCTTGGCGGGGGAGCCGGAACTCCTCAGTCCCGAGGAATTCCTGGAGCGGGTGGGGGGTACCGATTTGCCGTTGCTCACGACCGATCCCGTGGCGCCCTTGGGGATCGAAGCTCGGGTGGTCACGCCGCTCGCGGTGGACTTGGCCAGATTGGCGGCCGCTTTTCCGGAAGCCGAATGGTTGAGCCTTGCGGCAACGCCGCTGGAACCGCTTTACCTGCGCGCCCCCTACATCACCACCCCGAACCCGCTACCTCGCCTTGCCCGGACCACTCCAGGCTCCTGAGTCCGCGACGGCGCGGTGGGATTGGAGGTGTCTGCCAAACTGGCTATGCCTGGATTCCCCCGGAGTGGCGCTTGCTTGGACTTGGGCGGCGGGCCGGGCGATCGGCGAGGATTTGCCGATCCGCATCGGGACGGGATTCTTTCTTTTCGTCTGGAGCATCTACCTCGCGGATCGGTTGATCGATGTGGCGCGTTGTCCAGATTGGGGGGCGGTGCCGGAACGTCTGCGCTTTGGCCAGCGCTACCGAGCGGTCTTGATGGGTTGTTTGCTCGCGAGTTTGGGCGTGACCATGGTCCTCGCATGGGACCTTCCGGCGCCTGTCCTCCACCGGGTGGGGTGGACCGCTCCCGGAGTGATCGGTTACTTTCTGTTATTCGTGGCGCCGGTGATCGCCGGGCGGAAACTGCCGGGTAAGGAATTCGCCGTCGGCTTCTTCTGCGCGGTGCCGGCCTGGGTTGCCTTCGGGTGGCACGAGCGGTTTGCCGTGATTTTGCCCGTCTACGCGCTCCTCATCACCTTGAACTGCCTGGTGATCGCGTCACGGGAACGGGACCTGGATGGCAAGATCGACCCTGGCGCGGCGACCGCCTGGTGGCCGGGCTTGGAGCGAGATTTGCCCAAGGCGGGGCTCGGCTTGGCGGTGCTGAGCGTGCTCTTGATCGCGACCGGTTCCGCTGCTTTTCTGGGGGCGATCGCGGCGGGGGCGATCGCCTTGATGATCCTGCATCGGCAGGCACCGGGGATGCGGGCGGAGCGCGTCCGACTCCTGGCGGATGTTTGCCTCCTGATCCCGCCGTTGGCTCTTTGGATTTTTTAGAAGCTAAAGCCGAGACCGAATCCGCCTTCCCAGGAACTGGGGTCGATGGTGACATCGGCAAAACCGGCCGAGGCATCGACCGAGTCTACCCAGCGATAGCTGGCTTGCGCTTCCAGATAAAGCCGACCGTCGCTCGTCAATGGATAGCGCGCGACCAAGCCGCCGAAGACACCGACCTTCATCGCGTTGCCGTCGTCGCGCCAAGTCTCCGATGCCACCGCCGAGGAACGGCCCTGCTGATACCAATTGAGCTGGCTGGTCAGCTCGAAATCAATCACGTTCAAGGTCGGACCCGCAGTGAGAAGAACCTGGAGTTGGCCCAGCTGCCGTCCTACTTCAACGCCGAACGGGATCTCGTGGAGATTGACATCGAGGTCCGCGCTCCCCAGCGCATAAAAGCGGGCGGCGATCCGGCTCGACTCGGATTCCGACGCCGCCCTGCGGGGATCGATGGCCGTGCTCCCTGGATAGAACGCGTTGAACTTAGCCGCATCAAAAACCGTGTAGGAGTCGCCGTCGTAGTAGGGAAACGGTCCAGTCGCTCCGTTGTCTGTGGAGTGATCATATATGTAGGTGAAGCGCTGGTCCCGGCCATTTTCCGTGATCGACTGTTGCGCCAACGCTTGCGCGCCGGAGGTGTGGTCGGTGTTCACCCAGGAATAACCCGTCACCAGGTTGATCAACAAGCCCGCCTGATTCGCCAGCGGATAGCGAAGCTGCACGTAAGGGCCCAGCCCGCTGTCCGTGTCTGAGACCTGGGCAGACCGGTTCTCAAATCCCGTTTGGTAGGCGAACGACTGCAAGGAGGAATGGAACGCCCACTCCTCGATCGGAGAGGTCCCATCGAAACGCCCAGTCGGTCCGGAAACCTGCGAAGCTGAGTTGACCTGACCAGTGGTGGTGCCGTCATCAACGTAAGGCGCGCCCAGCGGGAATCCTTCAGGGCCGATCTGTCCATCATCGTATTTGAGGACTCCCAAGCCGCCTTTGAACAAACCGACGTCGCCAAGGCCGCTGCTACCGAGCTGGGAAAAGATTCCACTCGTGTTCAGGGGCGAAGGCTTGTTGAGGATAAAGTCCGCGCCGACCGATCGCGCGACGACGCCTACGCTGAACGACCAAGGCGAGGACGCCTGGGGGATGATCACGGCGGAAGCGGGATCGCTGGCGCTGAGACCGGAAAGGCCCATGCCGGACATCAGCACAAGCAGCGGAGTGAGGTGACGGGGGTTCAACATGAGTAGCGCGGGTGATGATCTGGCACCCGCCTAGCAATGATCGGAACAAGCGTTCTCGTCAAGATTTTTGTTTAGATCTCTTAGAGATCAAGATCTCATGAAAGTCGCCCCTCTGGCGCAGGCCCTTGGAGCAGCGGGTGCCATGCGGAGGAAAACGGAGTGGCAAACTTCGTCGCCGCCCTCCACGAGGTACTGCGAACCCCCAGGTTGACGCACCCGCCACGTTTGCTTGGTCCACGCAAAAGTCCCAAGATCCAAAGAGGATCGATCCGCAACCTTGGCCAGCGCGCGGGTTTCTGCTAAACCACCATCGGCCATGATAAAGTCCTTTCTCTCCCTCCTCGTTCTCTTCCCGCTCCTCGCCCCGGCGGCGGGCAGGCCCAATCTGATTGTCTTCCTCGCCGATGATCTCGGCTACGGTGACCTCGGGTGTTTCGGCCATGCCGTGATCCAGACGCCGAACCTCGATGCGTTCGCGAAGGAGGGCGTGCGTCTCACCCAGTGCTACTCGGCCAGTGCGGTTTGCAGTCCGTCGCGTTCCGCCATCCTCACCGGCCGCACTCCGCATCGCAACGGTGTCTACACCTGGATCGCGGAAGGTGCGGAAGTCCACCTGCGCACTAACGAGATCACCCTTCCGAAGCTGTTACGCGAGTCTGGTTACACCACTTGCCACACCGGAAAGTGGCACCTCAATGGTCTCTTCAACGACCCCGCCCAACCGCAGCCTGGCGATCACGGTTACGATTGGTGGCTGGCGACGCAGAACAACGCCGCTCCGACTCACGAGAATCCCATCAACTTTGTCCGCAACGGCCAAGCGGTGGGGCCGTTGACCGGATACTCCGCCCCGCTCGTGGTGGGGGAGGCGATCACCTGGCTCAAGGAAAAGCGCGATCCCGCCAAACCCTTTTTCCTCGCGGTTTGGACCCACGAACCGCATTACCCCATCAAATCCGATCCAAAGTTCAAGGCGCTCTATTCTGGGCTCACGGATGACGTTGAGATCGAGCACCACGCCAACGTCACCCAGATGGACCACGCCTTTGGCCAGCTCATGAAGGTGCTCGATGAGCAGAAGCTGCGCGACGACACTTTTGTTTACTTCACGTCCGACAATGGTCCCGAGGGCGACGGGGTGAAATCACCCGGCCGTGGTTCCGCCGGCAACTTGCGCGGCCGCAAGCGTGACTTGCACGAGGGCGGGATCCGCGTCCCCGGTCTGGCCCGCTGGCCCGGTAAGATCGCTCCCGGGACGACCTGCGACACGCCCGTGATCGGAAGCGACCTTTTTCCCACGATGCTCGCCGCCGCCGGGGTCAAGGCTCCGGGTGATCGTGTCCTGGATGGAGTCGATATCGGAGCGGTCCTCACGGGCCAAGCCGCCAAGGTCGAGCGGCCTCAACCTCTCTACTGGCGGCTCCACATGGCTCCGAACGCGCGATACGCGATGCGCGTCGATGACTGGAAAATCCTCGCCGATGCCACCCTGACCAGCTTCGAGCTGTACGATCTGGCGGCGGATCCCCGCGAGACGACTGATCTCAAGGAGCGCGAGCCAGAACGTTTCGCCGCCTTGCGCGACCGCTTGCTCCAGCACAACAGCGCCGTCGAAGCCGAAGGACCCGACTGGTGGAAGCGCCTCAGCCCGAGCGGCGGGGGCAAGCCGAAGACCAAAGAAGCGGGAAAATGAAAGGTGGCCCAATGACACCCGCAAGTTCCAAGTCGCTCCCAAGCCAGTCTCGGACCGGGAGTGATTTACCGAGGTCCAACGCCTGTGGCGGGCTGTGCCGGAGGAGGGATCTCCTCCACTAAATTTTGCGAATAGCGGTTCTGGTTGGTAGCCCACCACGCACGGCCTTGCGCCGCAGACTGAAATACTTCATGAAAAGTGAGCGCCAAGGTATCCTGGGCCACCTCGCGCACTTCGGGTTCCGGATGGCTCAGGGCATTGAAAAACAGCGGGACGTTGCGTTTGTCCGGCTCGGACTCCATGACGCTGAGAGCGGGGATGACCACATCCGCATGCCGGGACCCCGCCGCCGCTGCGATCACATCCTGGCGGACCAGGGTGGATTTGCCCAGCCCAACGTGAAGCGCGAGCTGGCGCACATTGCTGTCCGCGTCGGACATGGCCCCGACGAGCGGGCTTTTTGAATCGAGCGATGGATCGGCTCGATCAAGGACCTCGAGTGCCTGGAGGCGCACGTCGGGATTGGAGTCCGAGAGTGCCGTGCTCACCATGGGCAAAACCGCAGGATCGACGATTCCCTCCATCTCGACCAAGGCCCGTGCCCTGACTTCGGGATCTGGATGGGTCTGCAATTGCCTCAAGAGTTCCATAACTCTGGCCGACGGAAGGCTGGCTACTTGGGAAAGGGCATCGAGGCAGGCTTGCTTCGAACTTCCGGGCCCGGTTTTGGCGAGGAGAGCTTCGATTTGGGCATCGAGCTGGGCATCTCCCTGGACGAGAGTGCGTGTGGAAACGGGACCGCCGCCGAGCGCGGAACCAGACGGATCTGAGTAGGGGCCCCGGCGGAATCGCGAAATTTCGCGTCCGCGCATTCTTGAGGAAGAATCTCGTTTAGCCTTCGTGACGGCGTCTGCCTTTTCGGAGGGGGGCGACTCTGTCTTCTGGGGGGCAGGCCGGTCCCCACAAGCGGCTAGGAGCAAGGCGGCAAGGCCCGCAGTGGCGATGCGGACACTTGAGACAAAATCCAGGTGAGGATGACCGGCGCGCGGCATGGTGAGTCCTGCGGAGGAATGGGTTGGAACTGGACTGGCCCTATCCTGCCTTTGGATAGGGCCAGCGTCGCAACAACACGGCCTTAAATTCCAATCAGGAGTTGTCTTCTTCTACGTAGCCAAGACTTTCGAGCAGCGCTTGCACCCGGGCGATGCCATTTTCAAGCGTCGCCATCGGATAGTCATTGTCGGCCAAGTTGGCGGACTTGGTGAGTGGAACCTGCAAGGTGAATCCAGACGACTCAGTCGAACGACTGAAGGCCCGAAATGCGTAGGGATCACCCACGGGGGCCCCCAACTCGTCCGTATCTTGGGCCCAACCAAGAGTATGATCACTAGATCGTGAAAATCCCGTCAAAGCACGAGGCACGATGATGCTTTGACCAGGAGCGAGGAGTAGAGCCGTGGCCAGACCCCGGACGGCGTCCGAATATCCAGAAAGCGATCCCGAGCCCAAGGAAGGGGAACTGGGCGGTTCTTGGGAGGCAAAATGGAAACTGGAGGCGGAGAGCCAAAACTTCGTGCCTGCGAGGCGGCCAGGGATGATGTCGAAAGGGAAGGAGGGATCACTGTCGACCGAATACCACTTCGTGGTGACGCCGTTGTATCTAGAAGTTCCATACACAACTTCAGCGGTCCGGTCATTCTCGGAATCATAAATCACATAGCTCGTGCCCGTGTACTTCTCGGTGAAGCTGCCGGGGATCTGAGGAACCGTCTCATCGACAGAATGCTCCAAGTAGGTGGTGGTAGAGGTCTTCTTGAAGATCGCGATCTCACCCGGAGGAACTTCTGCCCAATTTAGCTGAATGTCTCCGGTTTCCGTGTCATCAAAGCCGTCTACTTGGATGTAGTAGGTCACTGCGGCAACGGCAACGAAGGTCACCCGGCTCGTTCCAAAGTCGCCTGAGTCGTCGTTAGAGGCGACAAGCGCGAGGTCGAGCAGGCTGGTGCCGGTGTAGACCCTCAGAACGGTGTCGAAGACGCTCCCTACTGTATCGAACGTTACAGAGCCGCTCGAGGGAGCGGTCCACTTCCACCAAACGGAGACACCGTTTCCGGTTTCATCTACTTCGTCCGTGGCTTCGATGTTGGTGCCGGTCGTTGAAGACGGGAGGCCGGTGATGGCAATGGCGTCCGCGAAGGCATCGTTAGCGGGCGGAGCGGCGACGACCGGAAGCACCGCCAAGGCGAGCAGAGCGGCGAGGGTCCCACCAGTGGCATGGCGGGTGGAATAAAGTTTCTGAATTTTCATGACGTTCCGTTGGTTTCTGATGGATGTGCAGTTGAACCTTAGGGGAAAAGGAGTGATTGATTTCGGTTATTCGGAATAATCGTAGCCCAGCTTCTCAAGCACCTCGATTACGGTCTCGATGCCGTTTTCCAAGGTGTTGGCGGTCCGGCCGTTGACACTCACGGTGCGAGCGCGGGTCGTCAGACGAGCGTCGAAGGTGGCGCTTTGAGGTCCGACATCGACGCGTGAAAGGAATGAAACGAGGGCGTCATTGGAGCCGTCCTTGCTGCGCGAGCTTGATTGATAGAAGCCGGAGAGAAGCGGGGCGACATCATTCAGGCCGGGAAGGACCTTAGTCGTGCCAGTGAGGTCCCAAACATATCCGAAGCTATCTTCCTCTAAGGCGAAGGAATCACGGCAGGTTTGCATCTTTACCCCGGCTCTGGCGGTAGGCAGAAACATGATGTCCATGACCTTGTCGTCGACATATGCCTCTGAATCGGTGCCCAGGAGCGCAAAATCCCCGTCGAAGACGTCATAGAGCTTCTCCGTCGCGCCATTGTAGGCAAGCGTATAGAACTCCACCCTGGCGATCGTGTTGTTGTCCCGGCCGAAGATCCAGTACTCGCTCACCTTGTTTGTTCCAACAAGGAGGTTGCGTCCCTTGACGACACCATTCCGGTCGGGACCGGCTGCGTGCTCCTGCCAGGAAGTGGTTCGGGAGAATTTGTAGATGAGCACGTCCTCCGGACTCTGAGCGTAGGCAGCCTGGCCGATTAGGGCGGCTGCAATCAAGGGAACTAAATGTTTCATACCTGTGATTTCGGATGTTTTGCTGCTTGATGTGGTTGGCGGATGATGAAGAGGAACCCAGACCAGCTTACTGCTAGGCGATCCTTCCCCTCCAGTTCAAGGTTTTTTAAGAAATCGATTGATGAATCAAGTTTTCGCTACAGTCATAAACGACTAATTATGATGCGCTATGCTGTGTTGCTGGTAGCTGCAGGTCATTGAGAATCAGACGGTTATGGTGGGATTGCAATGCCGGATGGTGGGCGTGATGCGGCCTTCGGGGCACGCTGGGGTGGGCAAGGCCCTGGCATCCGGCCAAGGAAGAAATTCCGGGAGATGAAGCAGCTCTGCAGATTTTGAACGCCGTGAACGACCTGGCACCGTGGGCTGATGAGGGCCAGTAGCGGCGGTGGCTTCCAGCCAATGGTGCAGGTTAGGGATCCGTAACTCACCCCGTAGCGGAAGCGCTTCCAGACTGTTGCAGATCCATCAGATTGATCCCCCCCTAAATGAATGTTAGTGTCTCCGCATGAGCGGGGGATACATTCGAGGCGTGGACCGGCAACAGCGTCTCTTTTTGCCGGAGTGTGTCGAGGATTACGTCGGGCCCGGGAATCCGGTTCGAAT